>Ga0210059_1005903_pt1 | contig 19675 bp, 12 predicted proteins | sample Ectturendosymbi2_FD_188042 | JGI IMG/M metagenome (GOLD analysis project Ga0210059, IMG submission 188042) | Ecteinascidia turbinata endosymbiont from Florida, USA - Sample 2 (SPAdes) (version 2) | ecosystem: Host-associated > Tunicates > Ascidians > Unclassified | place: Key West, Florida... | reverse complement strand
ATCAGCTATTGTGCCATTGTATTCTCATTTGCTCTAATGTTCACTAATGGTTGGTTTACTGCATGCGATGGCTTTTATGGTGCTTCTGCTTATTGGCTGAGTCATATGAAACAATAAACCATTACCATTACCATTCACTTCACTCACAGAAGTAACCGAGGTGAGCACAACAAACGTCACGAAAGAAAAAAATCGTTACTCCGACTTACAACTCTTGGTCTACCGAGTTCTTTCTGTGAAGCACTCTCATGGCACAACTGGTTATTTGGTTATTTTAAAATCTAGAGTTCTCGGTGGAAGTTTTTTAGGTTAATAACCACAATGTACAAAAATACGTTTTTCACAGGTGCTTGCGAATCTATTCGATGCGACGTGGTACAGAAAGGTCACAAAGTTGTGCCCATCACAGGAAAGTACTGGAACGAAATGAAAGTGCCTCGAAGCCTGGTGCAATTTTCGCTTCGACCCCGCGAATCTGATGCCCTCGACATACCGAAGGATTGCAAAGTTGATCGTGGTTGGTTACCTACGCTTCGCTTCAGATACAAAAATACTGATAGCTGTTGTTGTACTCGCAATATTTTCTCAAAAGCACAGCAATGCGCTGATCCTATCCAAATTCCCTTCACCTTCAGTTCTTCGTGATGTGTAACTTTTACAGGCTTTTCCATATACAGTATAGTGGGATGCCCATGAGATCGGGACAGTGATTTGTAATTTCTCCCATTGTTAACAGTGGCGTATGGTGGTCATTGTTACTGGGTGTACGTTGTTTGTGACGTCACACTGTGACGTCAGATTCACGTTTCAAATCCAACGTTTTGGCACAATTTTTTGAGACAATGCATATCATTATACACGCACTCTCCTTATTCATTGTCGTATAACTTAATATGTCATTGTATTGACTACTATCATCGCTCCAACTTAAAATGCAGGTGCAAAATACACTCAACGCTACGACCAAGCAATCATAACCGCAAAAATATCAGACTGCACGTTTAAAACCAAGGAGTAAAACACACTCAGCTCTACTACAGCGCAGTTTACATCTGCAAAAACAGTCTGCACGAATGTTTTTTGGCATACGAGCAGTCGAGCCCAGAAGGTATGCGCCTCGAATGGCGCACACCTTGGTCTGTCAGACAGAAGCAACAGGGGAGTAAAATTCAATCAGCCCAGGAAGAGCGCAGCTCACAACTGCAGAAACACGCTTCGGCTCTGCGCGATTGTCTAGTCGATTACGGGTTTCGAATCCTACAGGTGTGCGCCTGGAATGTCGCACACCCAGGTTTGTCAGATATGAGTAACAGGGGAGCAAAATTCACTCAGCCCTGGAACGGCGCAGCTCACACGTGCAAAAGCAGTTTGCGCAAATTCTCTTCGAATACGAGAGCAGTTGAGTACACACATGGTGCACACATTCGGGCTGGAAACCGGAAAGTACATAATTACCTTTGTATTTTTTTGTGATTTTACCTTGATCGAACGGTCTGGAAAATATCACGTCATGTTGGGTTTCACAGGGTGTGCGCCGCACACATAGCACACGCGGAGTATACGCCTGATCGTTAATAATTTTACGTCACACAGCAGGAAATCTCTGAAGTTGAATAATATTATTATATGCTCATAGCACAGTAAGTATTGCACGTAGAGGCTCAGTGCCACAGCACAGTGATGGAAGATTAAAATACTTTTTTTGCGAGCTGCCAACGATATTCTACAGTTCATGCGGCCCGCGATAGTAAATAGGTCCCTCATCCGCGGGCTAGTACTGTAGATGGTCAAATTTATGCTTTCCTGATCATGCGTATTTTGTCAACAGCATTTTCTCGAGATTGCTAGACCTTCGTATCAAATGATTTTAAACAAACTAAGCCCTTGTTGTTGAGCATGTCGTAAAATTACAAAAAAAATTTAATATATTGGGCCAAATTTTCGGATGTGCAAAGTATATTACGATGTTTAGCTGAAGATGTGTATTGTACGATCCGATGCAAACGGACACGCATTTGCATAACTTGCCGGTAGTGGTAACGCCACCGCCCACAGGAGTAAAAACGATAAACTGTAAAACTTAATTGCTAAAATAACTGTTACAGGGAACATTTATGCCGGTAGCTATCCCTGCTTAGCAGACCGACGGGTTGGAAGAAGCAGTGGAGACAAACAATATTTTTTTGGTTGCATGAAGCAGAGATTCTTGATTTTAAGCAAATTATTCATTAGGTCTGTTTGCATTTTGTACATGGAGATGTTAAAAGCGTTTTTTTTGTCTCGGCATGAAGTTTACCTCGGTGCGCCACTGCATAGGGCTATAGGCAGTGGCGTAGAAAGAGGGGTGCCTGGGGACTCCTGGCCCAGGCTGGCACCTTCTAGGGGGCGGCAATTTGTTGATTGAAATTAATTTTGAAAATTATTTCAACTCTTTTCAGTTTTTGTACATAAAAACTTTAGACTCGCAGCCACAAAAACTTCGAAACTGATTGTAGAGTGAGCAAATTGATAAAATGTTTACTCAAAAATACCTTTCAAATCCATGGTGCTCATGGGCGTACGCAAAACGGGCTTTTCCTCCCCGGAAATTGGGTTTTAAGAACCTACAATTTCTAGAAAGCCTGAAGTCAGCAGTGTGATTCCGATGGATTGATTTAATTTTTGTAATGACAGTTCATTTGAAGGTATGACACTCACACAGCACAAGGGCAAGATTCAATGTTCTGGTGTTATGAATGCAGTGATAAGCTTGCAGTTAACTCATGTTTGCTCCTTTACCTGCAGAGGCGGTTTGCAAAACTTGCCAGTGGATTTTGCTACTGTCAGTCTTTATTGCGTAGCAATAAGATGGCAACGAATCTTCATGCGTTCACTTCAATTTACTGTAGTAGTCTTTTTGCTGCATGTGTCTGTTGAAAGCAGACAGTGGTGTAGGAGCTGTTTTGATTTGTCAAAATTTGGGCAAAATCTTTAAAAACTTGTGCAAAGAAGTTTCGACATTTTTAAACAATATTAATGAAATTATACTTCTTTGTTGTTGAGTGTATAAATATAGTTTATTATGTCACAGAAAACACATTAAACGTATACAAAATCAATAGACTCTTTCTAGTAATTTCGTGTTATAGTATGTGAGAGTTGATGAGTAACTGACTCACTTGAAAGTTTGGACTAAAGAAGGCAATTCGTTTGAGCTTTATTAATTGTACACTGAGACAAGGGCGCAATTTTGTTGTAAAACGTGCGGGGGACAGCTTGATGTATAACCAACATAGTTATCGGGCCGATGCGGAGGTGAAGTATTACAAATACAGATTCCCGATATTGTTTTGTAGAGGTGTTCTCAAAGCAACACTAATCACGGTTTGTTTTATCCCTACAAATGATTTAGAAATTAATAAACCTAATTTTGTTGTTGGACATGGTATTGTAGTTCAGCTTGGTTGCACTACTATCAGACTATGATACAAACAAGAACAGCAATATGGTAAAACACATCAATTGGGTTTTATCAGAGCTGTCAGTTGGAGTGCACAAAACGGTGAATCGCATTGGTCGCACGTGCATATCACTCTTAAGTAGAACACATCGATTTTCATGCATTGTATAAGAAGTGTGGGTTACAGCGCAATTTGATGTCTTGTTTAAGCTGCTTAACGTTAAAAAGACGATAAATAGCAAGGTACGATGTATATATTGCAAGGTGTGGTAGCTAAATATTTTTCTTACTCATTTCTGCTCTTTAAAAATGCTACAAATCTAGCTAGTGGGCATCATGCATGCAGCCCCACCTCTAGCCAAATCTCCATTGATATCCTGTTACAGTAGCAAAAAATGTTTGGCTAAAATTAGCGTAGCCCAGGGGTGGCAATTAATTTGGCTCGCGGGCAATTTTGAGAAGGCACGTTTGGCGGAGAGCCGTACCTCCTTAGTAAAATAGAAGCAAGTCTCGGTTAACTAGCGTAAGCAGTCAGCACTAATTCGTTGTGATACGTTCGATGAAAATCCAGATTTGAAGATATTTGCTGAATGCTTCCGCGGGCCACATTTTGCCTGCGGGCCGCTATTTTCCCACCCCTGGTGTAGCCCACTTCACAAAATGATTTACAATTTATTTTTACTGCTGATGCGTGGACGACATATTCTTTCAATCTCCCCTTGTTAACCCCTGCGTATTGGTACCCTTTCGATTGTCTAAACATAATTTATCTAATACTCTTTCCCAACATCAATCACACTCCCAAGCAGAATTATTCAAGCCAACTAGAGAATATTTCAAGATATCCAAAAGAAAACGAACCAGAGGTCTTTCTGAATACATACCCATATACCAATCTAGCCTACAGTGTGATTTCTGCATACCTAATCATCTGGTGACCAGACCCGTAACTATGGGGAGAGCTTCGCCCCCATGGAAAAACTTTCTCCCCCCTGAAAAAATGTCTTGGGCATATTGTATGCATAACCATTTTTTTCGTACATGCTATCGATGTAAAATTGGGCCTACCTCAAAAAATTCTTAGCCCCTTGGTATCCCAAGCTGGCTACGGATCTGCTGGTGACTGTTGCCTTGTGACTTCTGTCAGTTATGCCACTCAACGCAATCTTTTCAAAATCGAATTTTTCAGGTTTAACATCAAATTTTAATAGGCGAAATTAATGTCAAAAGTTTTATTTTATAGTTATACATGCATTCCGACACGAAAATACATTTGAGATTGAACAGAAATCAAAATTAACAACGGTTAATTGGCAAATAGTACCACGTTTCACCTGAAATAACACCAAGAAATTGTCCAGCAAAACTAGGTGTTACGTAGGCGCGTAGGTGGCGGAACCTGGGTGGCCGCATGGGTCTAGGCTCCCCTACTTTTTTCTGGGAAGGCCTAGCCCTCCCACTTTTGAATTTCGAATTTTGTTTAAATAAGTTTAGGTAACACAATTCGTATTGGGTCCATTGTTAAAGTAAATTGTTTTTGTGTAAGACCAAGAAAAACTAGTTACATTTATGTGCTCAAGTCAGTGTAGTGTATGATAAATAGGGTGTTGTGTAGATAGGGGTTGATGAGGGCTTATCAAATTTTGAATAATATTGCTTAAACATGCTGACAAAACCAAATGACGTCATATTTCAGTGCTTGCGACGACACAGTTCCCAATTCAAATCACAAAAATTTTCTAGTTTTTTTATTTGCACTTGTGCCCCCCATTTTGAAAAGTAGTTCCCCCACCCATGCGTAGGCTACCTGTAAAGCAAATGTTTCGTACTTAGATGAAATTGCTGCATAGTGCGTATAAACGTCTTTGAAATTCTTGGTCACCCTTGTCGTGACATACAAGAAATAAGGCTAAATGTATAAGCTACCTTTAAATTCCTAGTCAAGTCATTAAGTTTTGAGCTATAAGACAATATATAGCTAGGCCAATACTTCTCTAAAGTTTTGATGGAAATCCTGTTTATTAATGGTTGAAGACAGTCTTTTGCAAAATTGATCATCCTGAAACTAAGTCTCCAAAATAGTGCTGCTGTTTCTCTTCGGCAAAAACTTCGCAGAGGTTTGCTTGAAAATGTAGTTTTCTAACATTTTACACTTGCATCTTTGAATTTTTCGCTGTATCTGAATAATAACCACCGCTACAGTAAAGCCAGTTGGCCAACATTTTTACACGAAACAAATCACGGCTGTACTGTGGTCTCTCACGTGTGCAGCCGTTAAACTTCAGTTTCAAGACAGTAACCTTTGTTACAGTAAACCGCAATGGTTAAATGTCGGACGAAGGCAGTTAACAATCTTTTGCGGTCTCTAGAAACTTGCAAAATTCTAAAAATCATTTTTAAAGCAAAAATTTATAAAAATATCAGAATCAGTGATACCACACCAAACTCTATTTTAACATCAACATGGCTATATGTATCATCTAACATGAAAAACTCCACAAAAAACGTGACAAACGTCACATTTAGTTTTGAAACCTCTGCAAATACAATCCCTGCGAGAAAAATGTGATGGGAACATGGCATATTATGTTCCCCCGCCTGAAAAAGTGAGGGGACACGTCCCCAGTGTCCCCCACCATATTGCGCCCATGCACTGAGCTAATCGAGTATGCTGCAGGGCACCTAGTTCGTCTTAGTAGAGTCCATGCCAGGCACTAGGCAAGTACAGAAAAGCTTTTGTTATTAACTTTTTGTACAGCGTTGTGTTTGGCTGAACACATTTTGCCATACTGTTTATTGCATATGCGAGTACGTGCAGTTGAACAGACAATGTTGTGAGACTGAGGCATAGTCACTGGTGTAGGAGGCAGGGGTGCAGGGGTGCAAGCGCAACCCTAAAAGTTTTAATTTGGTGAAAAACCGGGCAAAATCTGTGGAATTTTGGGCAAAATCTCTGAAAACCTTTAGAAAATCCCTGTAAATGGCGCCCAACTTGCTTTGATTTGAAAAAATATCGCCAAAAATAATATGCAGACCCTTTTTCTCGTTTTCTTGATTTTTTTCTTGCAGGTTTGGGAGAATTCAAGCAAAAATCATTCGCACCCCCAAAAATTTGCCTGCTCCTACACCTGTGGATATACTCACAGTATACCTGCAAATAAATGACACATGCCGTATATATGTCGTCAGAGAAGGAAGCAACCGTAGGCCTACCTCAGCTAGGTGTGAGCTTCCTTGCTGACAGCAACAGGTGGAATAAGAAAGGAACGTCAAACTTCAGAACTGTGAGACAGATGCTCAAGAAAATTGAACCACCTGGCTTCTGACGATGTTCTTGCACAGCCTAGCGTACTTCGCTGAGTTGTTAAAAAGCAAATTTCAAGTACCAAATTTTCTACTTTCAAGTCTATGGCAACTTGGTAGAGGAAAACACCATGTGCCAACAGCTACAGAAAATTTCTAGGGAGAAAGTTTGTCGCATAATACTATTTCGGACACATTTATAGGGAAATTTGGGCAAAAATATCCTTTGCACCCCCCATAAAATGCTTGCCCCAACACCTGTGAACGCAGACAACTTTGGCAGGTAATGCAGCGAGTTAGTGACTGCTGATAGCGGTAAGCCAGGTGGTTTTATACTGTGTGAAAAGAAGTATCAGTGAAAAACAAACATTGCTGCGCCAGCGAAACGCAATTTTTGTAACTGTTGCCGTAACATGGGCATTTGATTTATCGTGTAGAAAAGTTAATGCGTTTTGTGAAAGTCCATTTGCATTGCATGGTCAGCTAACTGCGGACATAGCAAGGAATCATAGGTGCAGGAGCAGGTAATTTTTTGGGGGTGCAAAAAATTTTTTGTTCGATTTTCCCCAAATTTGCCCGAAAAGCTTTTATGCGACAAACGTTCTCCTTACAAATTTTCTGTAGCTGTTAGTATATTCTTTTTCCTGAACCATATTGTCATAGACCTGAAAATAGAAAATTTGGTACTTGAATTTTGTTTCTTAATAATCCAACTGGGAAAATGTACGCTAGGCTGTGCAAGAGCATTGTCAAAAGCTATAGCTGGCTCAGTGCTCTGAGCATCTGCCTCACAGTTCTGAGGTTTCACTTTCTTTTCACACTCCAGCTGTTGCTGTCACGTGACTTTTCGGAAGAAGTGATGCGTGAAATATCTTTCACGACTCCTGTTGAGTTGGCCTCAGCAACTCCTTGGTTGGTCTCAGCAACAGCGTACGCCAAAACCTAGTTGAGGACATACATGCAACAAATTATATGGCAAAATTTGTTAAAATCAAAAACAGCTTTTCTGTACTAGCATGGCATAGACTCTGTGCCCTGCTGCATATTCTATTCCCACAGTTTACAATAAATAAAGCACGTAAATGAAATGGCATTTTGCCCAAACGTTCAAGTGAGTCAGTTACTCATCAACGTTAACAAATGAAAAAAAGTTTTTAGAAATAGTTTGTTGGTTTTACATGTAATTTATGTGGTTTCTATGATATAATAAACATTTTTTTATACACTCACTGAAAAGAAATATAAGCTCATCGGTACTGTTAAAAAATGATGAAATTTCGTTGACCACCTTTTTTGAGATTTTGTCCAAATTTTCGACAAACCAAAGCGTGTGGGATGCGCTTGCACCCACAGCTCCTAAACCACTGCAAGGAATGACACTATGCACACGTAATTGGAAGAAGGCTAGCCCAACAGCTAAACCGATTTTGCATGTCACATCACAATGGAGGCTACAAGCCAACACTTCTCAGCCAGAGCCGGTTTTAAACCAAGTTGACAAATTGTATCTAAATGGGTCACGCACCTTAAGCGGGCCCCACGCCAGTGGCGACAGAATTAAGCCTTTTAAATACTCTAAGAGAAATACTCGTAAACCACAACAGAAACGTGAATTAAACAATGAAGTATTTTTACATTATTGCGATTAGACTATATACTATATTATTATAGCCTGCTGTATCCGTATGTATATTTTATTTTAGTTAAAGACGAGGATACCACACGAAACACTTTATTTTAGTTAAAGACGAGGATACCACACGAAACACAAACATATGTAAATGGTTACATCTGTAGAGTAGGAACTTGCCATCACTTCTCTAATTTGACCCCGCAGTAACACAATATTTTGTGCTTTGTTTGATCCCCTAGAACAGGGGTTCCCAAACTTTTTCTGATCATGTACCCCTTCAGCATTTCGACAGATGAGCACGTACCCCTAAAATTTCTTATGACAAAAAGGTTGAGTAAAATAACAAAAATCCACTGAATTTCAATATAACTTTTATATTTTGGAATCCTGGGAAATAAACACTATATAAATATATTTTCTCTTTTATTGCTAACCTTAAATTTACTCCTTCAGTTAGGCAAACGTCCCACTAGGGGTACATGTACCCCAGGTTGGGAACCCCTGTCCTAGAATGAGTAAACAATTAACGCAAAGTGGTGCTGCTTACCACAAACTGAAAGGCAACAGGGAAGAAAATTTAACGAAATATACCGAGTCCATAAATGATAATGCAACGAAGACAGAAAAAAATAGGAAAAGCAAAATGAAAGGTGGCGAACAAGAAAAAAAGCAAGACCGCTAATCGAAAATGAAAAATGTCATTTTTAAGCAGATTTGAGGGGCGGAAAGGGTGTCACTTTAACTGTCGGCCCCAGGCGACACTTGGCCTCGCTACGCTACTGGTTATAGCATTACACAATGAGACACATCCATTGAAAACAAATGGAGTTCTAGATATTCCGGGAAAAATGATAAACAGAGTGTGTTAAAATATTTCTAATATTTTCATGAAAACCTTCATATAATTTTCTGATAAATGCCTTTTAGTCAAAACGTTTTATGATAACAATTGTGATAGAAAATAAAAAAGTTTTGCAAAACTTGTTTGTTCATTGTTTCAAGCGTATGAAAACATCGTGGCGGTAGTTGCAAGGGGAAAGAATCTTCAGCTTTGTCTTTCATCTCAGTTATTCGTTAGCAATAGTTTTCTTTAGCAAAAATTGTGCTTGCCATGCTCTGCGCATTCAACAATAGCTTGTTGCTACCTTCTAAACCCGCGCCGGTATGCGAACTTTGCAATAATTTAAGCTTTGCGTGGCAGATGTTGCGAGTTGGACGCTTGTTAACGTCATATCGAGCTCGCTCAACCACGTGGAGCGACGAGAAGCAATCCGATCAACGTGGGGAGCTGTGAAGTTTCTCGACGGTTTGAAAATTGTGAACGTCTTCGTTGTGGGAAGGACTGCTGATTTGCGATTGCAATCCGAACTTAACAAAGAAAGCGATCGATACGGAGACTTGCTTCAGTTTGGAAAAGATGACTCTTTCAAGTAAGAAAGTTTTCTACGGCATAATAACCCAAGTAACCGCGTCCACAGCTGGATCCAGGGAACTAAAAGTAGTACTGTAACAGAAAGTTTAAGATTGTTTAGTAAAACCCGCGGCTTAAAACAAACGTTAATCTGGTGCCGTTCTGACAGTTGTTTTGCTGAATTCAGCCACAACAAAAACCACCAGAAAAACGCGCGCGGAGAGTTATAAATTTTTGTTACATAATATGGCGAGCAACCTTAAAACAATAATAACAATGTCGCAACCAGTTGATATTTTCGAGGGGGTGGCAAAATGATTGTAACTTGTTCTACGTAACAACTAACAACTAAACATGTTTGTGAACATTTCTGGGGGACAATTGTCCGGTTGGGTGCTTGAATAGTTATAAATATTACCCAGATTCATTACACAATGTCTTCCTAGCGTACGTGAATGCTCTTCAAACTGTTTTGTTCAATCGCCACCCTACAGAAACTTTGCTTAAAAATCTTCCCCCACTTGTGATTTAGTGTTGACTAAAATATTATTTTAACTTGAAAATATTTTCATGCTGATGAAATAAAGGGCTAATCTAGTTAGGACAATAAATGAACAAACAAGACGATCGCAATTGCATTTGTAGAAAAAATGTTATTCATTTTCAAAATAATTGATTCCAACTGCTGCGAACCTCGCCCCTGGCTTTTTATCTGTACGTTTTTTAAAGCTGGTTGGAAGTTGAAGCCGCTTGGCGTTTCCACCGGTCTTGTTCATGTCAAGACGTTTGCGGTATTTATTACGCATGCGCAGTACTTAGTTCACACCTTGCTAAGCAAAATACATCGTGGGAAAATCCAGTAGTAATAATAGAGCAACATTTCCCCAAACTTCCGGAAAACGCTCCCTGCCCTTGATCCAAAAGTCTGACCATCCGTGTTAATAAAATATGGCACGGGCTTCATCATCGCTTTGGAAGTCGATGAAAAGTTCCTGTATGTGAAATTGCATTCGCTTATGTTAGTTAACCAGCAAAAAGGCATTTCACCCAGTCACTTTCTACCCCATCCAACTGTCGGCGCCATCTCCACAACAGAAAGACTTCTTAGCAAGCATCAAACTACAGGTGGCGAAAACGATTTTTTGGAATTTTTACTTTAGCCAATTGGGGTGGTTTGACTTACTTGCTAGTCTTAATTATCCCTTTCCTACCTACTTGTACTGGTATACTCTGTCATTAGTCAGATGAACACAGTACAGCTATATCCACAAGCACAGTAAAACACTCGGATTGACTGAAAAACATGATAAGCACGTTTTACAACTTACAGATAACTGTAACTAATTTTACTTGCTACGAAATCGTCTCGCAAATGGCCATTTTCCACGTATTTTTTCAACAGCAGGCACTTGGTTGCACTGTTATACTCAAGTTACGAACCAAAGTTTATAAAACGCATGATAACGGACTGTTACATGTTTTGCTTACGAAGCAATGTTTTGGCAATGCTCTACTAAACGTTATATGAAGTATAGTTTCAAGGAAATGTTGCTGTATAATACCACATACAGTTGGAGGGATTTGTGGCAGTTCACGGCGAAAAACAATTAGGCTCAACTCATAACTCTTAATCGCAGCGAAAGTCGAGGTGATGATTAAGTGGTAGTAATGCTATGATTGATGGACCATTTTTAGTATCTTCAAAGAAAAATTTTTTCCTCTTTAAGAAATGGAGTTCGGCCGACTAGGTATTTTTCGATAGCTATGTCAGTATTGGTCACTTTCAACCATGGGCGCAATTTGGTGGGGGACACGGGGGACGTGTGTCCCCCACTTTTTTAGGTTGGAGGGATATGATATGTCATGTCCCCCCACTTTTCTCTTCAGGTTTCGTATTTGGAGAAGTTCCAAAAATAAGTGACATTTGCCACGTTGTGTGTGAAGTGCTTTTGATGTTAGATGCTACACATAGGCAAGTTGATGTTGAAACAGAGTTTGGTGTGGTATCACTGGATTCTGTTAGTTTAAACATTTTAGCTTCAATAAAATGATATTTACCATTTTTCAAGTTTCTAGAGACCGTGAAAGATGGTTAACTGCTTCTGTTTGACATTCTGCCCAGTGTAGTGTACTGTTGGAAACGTTATTTGGTTATTTTCTCGAAACAGTGAGAGTTTTACAGCTGCACATGTGAGAGACTACAACACAGCATGGATTTGGTTGGCGTAGAAATGTAACTGGTTTTGCTGTAACGTTGGTTGTCACGTATTCAGCAACAGACAGCGTAGGCTAACCTTTAATGATGCTAGTGTATATCGGCATACCATGTTTTTGTAGTTGAAAACCAGGACGCTTCAGAACAACGAGCCTTAAGAAGGAAATCAAACAAGTTCCGGTACGAAATAAATCCTTTCAATAACCTATAATTGCAAAAAGAACACCCCCCTCCTACCAGCCAACTTTACTGAACTAGCCAATGCGCTAACAATCAATCCATTACTGGGTCAGTTACCCACTACAATGACGTATGAATTAGGCTACCTTTACATCTAAAACAACGAAACAAGATCACGCATCACTCTTCAGCAAGTTGGTTAAACAGACCATGGGCGCAATTAAGTGGAGCAAAAGGGGGACGTGTTCCCTCACTTTTTCAGACGGGGGGACATAATATGCTATGCCCCCCCCTGATTTTCTCTTTAGGTTTTATATTTGCAGAGGTTGCAAAAATAAAAGTGACATTTGTCACGTTTTATGTCAGATTCACAGCGAAGCCAAGCTGATGTTGAAACAGAGTTTCATGTGGTATAACTGATTCTGCTATTTTTACAAGTTTTCGCTTCAATAAAATGATTTTTAGCATTTTGCAAGTTTCTAGAGGCCGCGAAAAGTTGTTAACTGCTTCTGTCCGACATTTCACCCTGTGTGGTATCAGTGATTTTTATAGTAATCATTGGTTGTATAGGCCTGCTGTAAGAAAGATCACTGTCTTGAAACAATAAGAGTTTAACAGCTGCACGTGTGAGAGACCACAGTATAGCCGTGATTTGTTTCGTGCAGAAATGTAACTGGTTTTGCTGTGACGATGGTTGTCACGTAAATTTAAAGATGCAAATTTATAATGTTAAAAAGTTGCATTTTCAGGAAATTCTCTGCGAAGTACTTGCGTAAAACAAAAAGCAGAACCACTGCGGAGACATAGATTTGGTTTAAGATTGGCAGTTTTGCAACAGACTGTCTTCAATCATTAGTAAACACGATTTAAATCAAAACGCTGGAGAAGTATTGACTAATAGACTTAGCTACATATTGGCCTATAACTCAGAACTAAATCAAAAATAGGCTACACCAGTGTGGTCCAACGACAGACCCACGGGCTACATGGAGCCCGCGAACCGAATTTTTAAGGCCTGCGAGCTTTGTTGGTAATGTTTTGCGTATGTGTTGCAACAGGTAATTTGAATTAGATATGTTGCAAGAGGTAATCCAAATAGAGCAAGCGTAACATCTTTTAATAAAAATGTACAATATTAACGGCGTTAGAATAGACTATAGAGAGCCTGTGGAAATTAGTCAGTAAAGATAGATTGCGCGAACTGTAAGATTTCGCAATAGAAATATGCTTGGAAATATATACGTTTGAGAATACATTTTCTACGATAAAGCAAGTAAACTGTAAAAACAGAAATCGAATGGCAGGCGGAACACTGGACGATAGTCTCCGACTTGCTACCACTAGTATTAGTATTGTTAAAGGAACGATAGTGTCAGAGAAGCCTCGATCACAGGCATCACACTGATAGGGCTTTGTACTAAGTTGCTATTTGCTTTTGTGTAATACTTTCAATGACGCACTCACTTACCTTCTTTTTTAGTTTTAAATCTTGTGAACCCTGTTGTTTTATACATCGTTTTGTCGAGGTGGCCCGCAAGTTGTTATGTTTTTCTAAAATGGCCTGTAGGTCAAAAGCAGTTGGACCACGCTGGGCTACACATTTAGCCCCATTTCTTTTAATCTCGCGACAATGGTGACCAACCAATCCAAAAAAACACTTATTTCGTGACTCCTTCACTTTGCTACTTTGTGCCTGTGCTGAATGCATGGGCTCGCAAGTCATTTGATTTGCCTGAGTTTAAACAAACCCACAATGCATCAATGTTTTATCGAAGTTCAAAACATTTGCTTTACAGGTACGTATCACCTAGTTTAGTTGGACATTCTTTTCGTGTTAAGGCAGGTTAACTTGGTATTTTTTTGCCAATTCACCATTGTACAGTTTGATTTCTGTTCAACCTCAAATTATTTTCGTGTCCTTATGCAAATATTACTCTTAGAATGGAACTTTTGACATTAATTTCATCTATTAAAATCTGACGTCAAACCTATGAAAATTTGGTGGTGAAAAGATAAAGCAAAGCGTGATTAGTGTTGCTTTCAAAAGACTCTAAAAACAAGATTGGGAAATTTTATTTATAAAACTTCACTTCTGCATCGACCGGATGAACATATTCGTTTCACACCAAGCTGTCCCCCCACATTTTGCAACAAAATTGCGCCCATGCTTTTCAACAAATGTTAGTATAAAAAAAAACAACGCACTACTGCATATGAGAAAAACCCAAATTTCGCGCGTGCTGATATGCCTGCAGACTTCCAAAATGTTATTGCTCGATGTCCCTGATTTGACGGTACTCACGCAAGAAGACCAATACCGGGTCCTCTAGCTACTGGTGCCCTCAGCTAGAAGCTTCGATAAATTTTCATTAAATAAAACAGTTGGGCAATTTCGCACTTGTCAAGATCTTAGAGCAGTGGTTCTCGACGTTTATTCGTATTTCTCCCCAAGGGCGCACGCAAGGGGGGTTTTGGAGTTAAACCCCCCTCTTGAGCTTGATATTTTACAAAAACTTTATTACCTGCGCAAAGGAGATTGATTGTTTTTGCATACTTTTTGCTTGTTAATTTGTCGACTTAATGCAAATACCACGGAATGAATTGGCATGCAAATTTCAAGGAACATTGCGAATGGACCAAAAAGTAATAATTAGGTGTTGGTGGGAATCTAGGTTATTGTCTGCATCCAGAAACAATCTCACCACTTTTTGCAGACCTTTCGTCCACTACGCATATTTAAGGTTGTTTTTCGCGATAGTTCACTTTATCCGAACAATTGTCTTTAGTTTGTCTGCTATGACTGAGCAGCGCAAGAGCTGACCGCATTGGTTACATTACCAGTTTCTGTAGCATGTTAATAATTCTTGCACGAGCTCAAAAACAGCAGTTGTTAGCTAGCATAGAAGCATTCAGGCTATAGATAACGTCTCAGCAAGGAAAAAGGAAAACTAAAAATTTGCTGGACTCCTTGACATAACAAAAATTCGAAAGTTTTCTTGCATACCTTATGAGTATTCTCAATTCTTGTGCAGTTTAGCAAGATTCGATCTTGCAAATCGGGATGTGCGTTAAACAGTCCAGCCCAGTGGTTCTTAATCTGAGGTAAATTTACCCCTGGGGGTAAATTTCATTTTCCAAGGGGGTAAATTTACTGAACCATAAATTGCAGCCAACGCAAATTTTGATAAATCATTCTAAACTGTAGGATGGCGTAAAGCAAGATATTCATCTCAAAAGCTTTTTTCGTTTTGTCCACCACCCTCTCCAGCGCACCCACCTTTCAAGGTGGGGCAACAGGCCGAAAATGATGAAATAAATTTTGGGTTAAACAAATATAAAGCAGAAGAAGCGAGGCTTTGCTTCAAGGGCATCAATTATTGAGGCGAGGCATGCAGCATGCAGAGACAGGCATGTTGCATGCAAATGCAGTAATTTCAATAGTGCAAAGTGTACTGCAGAGCACCATTAAGTAGGTAGTAGAGTATAAGGTGTGCACGGTTGGGATGCAGGCAATAAAGCAAATGATGTAACATAAATAAACAGAAAACGTAGAAAACAGAAATCAGCAAACAAAATGAGTATGAATATAAAGCGATGATTCAACACTAAATACCGGGTGATTGGGTGGCTTGATATATGGTTTGTATTGCGTTTATAAAAGTTTTTTTTTCTCGCTTTTTCATATATCAGTAGTCTTGCTGGTGGCTGGTCTAAGATCAAGGAATTTGGTGGTGTCATTCAGAACTTGGCTCACGCTTACTGTGGAAGCCGCATAGACTGGGGTGACTTCCTAATGACAAAAGAATGTTTTCAGGCTATCAAGTCTCTCCCGATGAATGAAGAAATCCTCATAACTAAACCAGACAAAGGTGTTGGTGTCGTTATCCTCAACAAGAACGAGTACAAAGACAAGATGAAGACAATTCTGAATGACACCACCAAATTCCTTGATCTTGGACCAGTCACCAACAATGACAACACCTCGAAAATAGAAATACTGATACAACGACGGTTGCTACAACTGAGCAAGGAAAAATTAATTTCTAAAACTGAGTACAAAGCAATCCGACCCACTGGCTCTCAGCGACTGCGAATGTACGGCCTTCCGAAAACTCACAAGAAAGGTGTACCCCTACGTCCATTTTTGTCAATGACAGGGTCGGCCCAGCATGAGCTGGCTAAATGGCTCACCAGTCTTCTCCAACCAGTCCTTCAAGACCTGTCTGTCAGCTGCGTGTCGGATTCTTTTACCTTTGTAAAAGAAGTCAGAAACTTTACCTTTTCTCCCTCTTCTGTCTTCCTCTGCTCCTTTGACATTTCCAGACTCTTCACCAATGTTCCCCTTGCCGAAACCATACAAATCTGCGCCGACGCTCTGTACAACAACAACGTCTTGCCGCAGCCATCACTTCCACGCGACATCTTCATCGAATTAATGCACCTGGCCACTTCCTCCGTGGAATTCAGCTTCAACAACAACATGTATCGACAAATCGACGGCGTTGCCATGGGCTCACCGTTGGGCTCGGCACTAGCAAACATCTTCGTCGTCTGCCAAGAAGAGAAACTCTTCAACTTCGCCAATAGGCCGTTAGCATACTTCCGCTATGTCGATGACACGTTCGCCGTATTCAGCAATGAAGATGACTGCAATACGTTTCTCTCGCATCTCAACTCCCTTCACCCATCCTTACGCTTCACCCATGAAAAGGAATTCAATCACTCCCTCCCCTTCTTGGACGTGCTGGGAGAAAGACTCGGCTCAGAATTTTCAACATCAGTCTACAGGAAACCTACCTTCACTGGCCAGTATCTACGCTGGAATTCCTTTAGCCCCACAAACGGAAAATAAATTTAATTGGTACTTTGGTTCACAGAGCTTTTATGATCTGCTCAAAAGGCAAACTGGAACCAGAGCTTGACAAAATCCGCTCAATCCTATTGGAAAATGGCTACCCAGAACGTTCAATCAACTCCACTCTCAAACGAAAACTTCAACAACTAAACTCGAGCCTGGTCCACACAGTGAAAAATGCCCAGTCTACCTACACATTCCATGGATAGGAAATGTTTCGACGAGGTTCGAAAAGCAGATCACGTCTGCCGTGAAACGCTGCTTCTTTTCAATCGAACCACGTGTTGTTTTTACGACCCGACAGCTCTTACCAGCAACAATGAAAGGCGTGCTACCTTCCAATCGTCAAAGCAACGTAATTTACCAAATTGTGTGCTACTGCGACAGTCGGCACGTTGGTCGCACGTCTCAGCGCTTAGAAGAGCGGATTAAACAACACATTCCAAAGTCGATTACCAATTCTCTCACTCCACACATCCGTCAAAGCCTTACCCGCCCCGGTAAGACCACCAGTCCCCTAAAATTTCACCAATCCGCCATCGGTCAACATCTTTTTGACAACGCCCAATGCGCCTTACATTACAATCAAGACAAGTTCTCTATTCTCGCTCGAGCTCGCACTCCATTTCATCTCTCCACCCTAGAAGCGACTTTCATCAAATCTCTGAATCCCCTTCTCTCCAAACAAAAAGAATTTGTTTACTCCCTGAAGATCTCCTAAACCTTTTCGACCAAGTTCGGAAAGCAGATCAACTCTTTCCATTGGCTAATTGTTTCAATCAATGAGAGTTCTTCTTTTCCGATCTCCTAAACCCTTTCCTATTGGCTACTGTTTCAACCAATGAGAACTCTGCTTTCCTGTTTATCAACCAGTTCGGTTGCACCTCCACTCTATTCTGACGATGTCCGTTAAAGAGTGTCAGACGAAAAGCTTTGGGATGAATCTCTTACTTCACGCCATCTTCAAGTTCTGTATCACCAAGCGCTTATTTAAACTGTAGGAATTTGTTAATTTCGTATTTTCTATACATGAGCAATTTACCACCATTGAGTGTACTGGGGGTAAATCTGGTAACCTTGTCTGATAAAAGGGTAAGATTTGTAAAAAAAGGTTAAGAACCACTGGAGTCCAGCCGCACACTTTCTATGCTCCACTGCTCGTATTCAACGAGAGTGAGCGCAGCTTGATTTTGGAGTTGTAAATTGCCCTGACGCGGTGATGAGTGCGTTTCACTCCCCTGTTACGCGCAGTCCGATATTTTTGCAATTATGAGCTGCTGTGTCGCAGAGCTGAGTTTATTTTCCTCCGATGTCCTAACCTGGAGCGCTGACAGTTTATATTCAGTGCAATGACACATAAATCAACGGGAAGTGCGTGTAGAAGAACATGTATCTTGTGTCAACCAATTTCGCGAAAACGTTGGTTTGGAAACATGAATATGACGTCAATCGTGACGTCACAAACAGCGTACACCAAATACAAATGACCACCATATTCCATTGAATGTAACCCCCTCCATCAAAATTTTCTGCGTACGCCACTATTCCTCCCTTACAAACCCAAACACTGTCAATTCTTCCCCAACAAAAATCACAAAAAAGATATTTGCCAAAATTTCACACTACCTACTGTGAAGAAACAATAAACGATTATGAACCAAAAATTTTCTTTTATAACATTGGTCACTGCAGTTTACGCACTTTGTTCTCGCGTACTGTAGACTTTCCCATCTAAACCAACTTCGTTGTGCAGTTTTTTACGTGTTGAATAAACAAACAATAAAAACTTAAGGTTTTTTCATCCTCAGCTTTTCCTCCCCAATTCCTCCCTGGAACAAATTTCCTCCCAGGAATTAAAAATTCCTCACTTGGTGAGCCACGTGGCACCCGTTAGAGAACCGCTGTCTTAGAGGGAACACTGGTTATAATTACCAGCGCTGGAGTTGGAGGAAACAACCATCCATTTTTGACTTGATTACAGAAAAACACAGCGTAAAGCCAATTATTCATTCCACCAAGCTGTAGATATTTGATATGTTGCAAAAGTTTCTGCGTTAGAGCTGAGTACTACGGTTTGATGAGGCGCCGGGGTTGCCAGGCTGGCCCTTTTGGGGCCAAAATTTTCGTTTGGCCCTTTGGCTCTTTTTTGGCCCTTTTCCAGGATAGGCTGGCCGCTTGCAAAAATTATTTCTGACCACCCTAGGTCATGTCTGAGAAACCATATTTTTTCACTTTTTTGACTAATTCATTGCAGATTTTCACCAAATTCCTATATTTTGAAGGTTTTCGATTACAAAATTTTGTTAGGATCGTTAGAGTTTCTGAGTTATGTGAAAGTAAGTTCATCAGAATACCTGTTACTTGCTGGGGCTGCAGTTGTAGAGGTAGTAGTGAGAACTGTTACGTTACCTAACTTACTTTTTTCAGGTGGTGCACGTGTTTGTTGGTTTTGTACAGATTGTTTTTGCATTAGCACTTATCGAAGGATGGTAAATTTATCTCAGTTTACACAACAACATTGTACTGTATTGTATTGAGTAACGTCTTCAATCCCACACGCAAGTCGCTTGAATTTAAGCATGCATCGCAGTAACATGGAAAACGCAAATACATGAAGGAAGACGAGGATACATACATGG
>Ga0210059_1005901_pt1 | contig 19680 bp, 20 predicted proteins | sample Ectturendosymbi2_FD_188042 | JGI IMG/M metagenome (GOLD analysis project Ga0210059, IMG submission 188042) | Ecteinascidia turbinata endosymbiont from Florida, USA - Sample 2 (SPAdes) (version 2) | ecosystem: Host-associated > Tunicates > Ascidians > Unclassified | place: Key West, Florida... | reverse complement strand
TTCTCTGCTGTTACTTCAGCCTTTCAACTTTTCACCTGTAAGCTTTGCTTGCAATTTTCAGGACTGAGGATGCGTAATTTTACGTGAAATCGATTTCCTATTAAAAATTTGCTGATCGATTCCTTGCTTACACCCATCCTGGAAAGTACATACTTGAATATGAAAACTAAAATCCCACTCCAGAACACAGAATGCTACGAAAAAATAGCAATATGAGACTGATACACGCAAATACTGCAGCCTATATGATCAACTACTAAGGAATGTGTACAAATGCACGTTTCCAATGACAGATGATTTATAACCTCAACAAGAATATTTGACAAAAATGGCAGTGCTTCACTGGACTGCATTAGCAGAAGTGAATTGTGCAGTGGGCCTACTGTTCATGAAAACTTCATTTCACAGCATTAAATCGAAGGAATAAAATTTGGCAGGATGCAACTTATGCAATTCATTGCATGAAACAAACGGAAAATATGAAAACCTAAACAGTATAAAATCACAGCTACATTACCACCACGCAACATATTATACCTGCAGTTACGTAGTTAATTTTATTCATGAATACTTCATGAAAACAGATTTGCACTTGCGAATCTCACAACATCAAGCAAGTTTGAAACACGAAAACTTCACACTATCATATCACAGCTACACCACATTGCTACTTCATAATATTTTGCAGCTACATTTTAGTTGTACACTTTACAGCGTCAACAATTTGAGGTTTACAAAAATTAGGGTTAATAGGAATGGTGAGTCACCACTGCATGTTCCTAATTTTAAAATGTTTCTAACTCTACCCAAATTGGAATGAAGTTGTTTCAGTTGGCCCAATTTTGATTTGGGCTGTTGTAATTTGCTCAAACATTTATAATATATGCAAATCTGAATGACACTCTTCCAATTTGACCAGATGTTTCTAATTGTACCCAAGTTTGAATGAAGCTGTTTCAATTACCCAAATATGATGAAAGCTACGAGAATTTGCCCAAATGTTTCTAAATCTATGCAAATTTAAATGAAGTGGTTGGATATTATTCAAATTGGAATGGAGCTGTTTGAAGTTCCTTAAAATTGAAAAATCTATTGGAAGTTCCCCAAAAATGAATAAAGCTGTTTGAAGTTACCCAAAATTCAATAAAGATGTTCCACTTTGCCCGAATTTGAATGGAGCTATTGTTGTTTGGCCAGAGTCAATTTAGTCTGTTGGAATTTATCCAAATTTTTCCAATTTATTGCAACATTTTTAACTTCACCCAAATTTGAATGAAGTAGTCCCAATTTGCTCAAATTTCATTAAGGTTGTTAAAATATACCCAAATGATTTTCATTTTATCCAAATTTGAATAAAACTCTTATAATTCAATTAGACATTTCTGAACGCACTAATTTCAATGGAGCTTTTCTATATAGCCCATTTTGAACAAGAATGTTTGAAGTTGCCCACAATTGAATGAAGCTGTTGCAAATTGCCAAAATTTGATTTGACTGATGGACTTCACCCAAGTGTTTCCAATTAATCTAAATATTTTTGTTTTCACCCAAGTGTGATTGAAGCTTTTCTCATTTGCCCAGATTTAATTGAAGCTGTTGAACCTTACCCAAATGCTCTTTATTTTACTCAAATGTTTCTAATTTTACCCAAAACGTTATTAAAGTTTTTTAGTTGGCCCAAATTTGATGAAGGCTGCTGGAATTACCACATGATTCCAGTTCACTCAAGGGCAGTGTTTATTTTGCCATCAGGGGCAAAAAAGAACGGCAAAATAGTCTCAGACTATTTATGCCCGAATAAATGGCCAATTGCCCGAATAATCGTCAATTACGCTTATGGTCATTGGTCTGCCTTTTTGGTTAGTTTAAAGAGCAAAATGCAAAGTGCACGCATATTTGTATCATCTAATGTGGAAGAATTGAGGAATCATTCGGTTACTTTTTCGGTGAGCAAGACTGACTTTACTTGTAGGCTACGACAAAGGAGGCCTAAACATAACCCGTGCTGATACACGTTTGATCTCAAAGTAATATATGTTGTCCATAGATACCAGAAAAGATTAAGGCTTGACTTATTATTGAGTCATTAGCACAGACATCTAGAGTTTGAGGTTGCAAAAGCATGAAGATTGGTAAGTCTTTGAATTCATATTTGGTCTATTTTATTTTTCAGATAAAAGTTGGTAAAAATAAAAAGTACAACAAGTGTTTAAAATGGCTGCTACATCACATGACAGATGCTTACAAGTGCTGCAAAAATTGCGTATCAATTGGACAAGAAACCCTGAAGATGTTTTGGATAAAAATTTAAAAATTGTTGGTTTAGAAACTGAGATTCTGAAAACTGATGTGCAACTTTTGAAAAATTCCAAAGAAAGCTGTACCGTCGCATGAGTAAGAAGTATGGTCCATTAATAGAACTCATAAAAACTGAACATTTATTTGGTAGATTGATGCTATGTGGTGAATGATTAAATTCAGAGAGACTGTTGCAAATACTTATGATGAAAACGTAAACCCTTTCTTACATCTCAACTTAATGATCAATACGACTATTTAACTGCCTTAGAAAGGGCCAGAAATTAAAATTGAAGCTGTGATTACTTTGGCAAGCATAAGAACTAAAAACACAATCCTTTTGTTTGCTATTTTACGTTCATAAATTCCTTAACTGGTCATTTGATGCGTAGCTGTGCTGTAGACTAAAACAAAAGCTAGTAATCAGTTGTTGTTAATGCGTTGTCATGCCTAGAAATACTCTCAATCAACGCGTGATTGGGTAAGTATTGTTACGTCATAGTTAAGGGTTCCGAACTACCAACGGCCAGTGGTGGCTCGAAGGGGAACTGGGTGGGGGCTGGCCCCTGCTTGCCCCGCCACAGTTTGTGCTTAATTTAATATTCAAGTTCGTTTGATTGACATATATAGCAGATAGCTTTCAGCCAACAAAGTTTTAAACGATAATTTAGAAACCCTCTTGCCTGCATTCAATATTTACTAAATGCATGATAAGCTGGGTTGCTGGTTTTGATGGCAGGGTAATGGGAGTTGTTTATGACGACAAACATCAGTGGTTGCTCGGATCCTGCGTGAAATTTAGTTAGACCGCGGTTTTGATTGTGAAAGGTTCAATTCGAAACTAAAAAACAGTCTTCGCTCAGCTGTTGTAAAATGTAAAAACGACGTCAACGTTTCAGCCAACTAATTAGATTGCAAAATAAAGCTGTGAGAATACTTGAACATAACAAAACTAAAACAACTGTACTCTATTCCAAGCACAAAATTTTAGAAATGCCTGATTTATTTCAATTGTCAGTTGCCAAATTCATGTACTCCTTTTATAATGGTAGATTACCTAACCACTTTGACAACTACTTTGCTGAGATTGCATCAGTCCACAAATATCAAACAAGACTCGCTTCTCTGCAAAAATATTATTTACCCACAATGAAAAGAACTCGGGGTCACCTTTCTTTGAAGTATAGTGGTCCGACAATTTGGTCTAACATTCCGGAAAATTTGAAATCGTCTTCGCCTTATTCATTTGGCAAAAAACATAAAAAAGTCCTGCTATGTTGCCAGACTTCCTGTTGATCTTCGTTTTATATGCTTGTCACATTCTGTGATATTGCGCTGATGCCACTATTTTCCCTCCTATCTACCTCTATAGTTACTCACCCTACCCCCTGTACATAGGCATGCTTTTCCTCACTGTTTTTTGTTGTTTTTCCGCTTATATTACCTGACGTTGATTTGACGCTTTTTATTACTTTTATTACTTCTTGTAAAACGTCTTCAATTAAAATTTGGTTTGTGCTGACAGCAGGGCTGGCTGAGAACTTGACCCAGGTGGTCTTTTGCCAATCCTTTGTGATTCAACATGTTAGAACACGATTACTAAGCTGCGAAACGTGAAATTTCTTATTTTTTATATTTTTTCATCACTATACAATCAACTAGTGATCTTTGATGGACGTTTTCCAGACGAGCTGACCGCAGTTCCTGTGGGCGTTTAGACGCCACATGCCGGCACAGGTTTATTGAGAATAGGAGTTTTCAACCCAGATACTTTTCGGTGTCAGACTAACGGGCTGTACTTTCACACAACCCATTATCTTGTGATTGGTTTGTATAACTCGTAGACAGAAGCTTTCCTCATCAGTTCATAACAACAGGCAACAAAACCGCTTCAGTAGTGCGACGCGTGATGTTAGCTTCTTGCGAAGTGAGTCAAAGTGTCGGCGGTACGTGAGCGACCTGTCCAACGTTACTCCGAGGTATTTAGGCTCGGAGCAGAAGGGCAGGGTTTCGTTGTTGAAGTTGACTTTCAGCTCATGCTTAGCTTCCTTGTTGTTGAGATGGAAGACTGCCGATATCCTTTTCGTGGTGCTGAGCTTTAGCTTCCAACTGTGGAAGTATACACCTAGCGTTGCCATGTCCTTGCTCAGCGCCCCTTCTACCGCCTGCCAATCTCCATCAGCATGCATGCATGATTGTTCGGTCGTCAGCAAATGCATACTTTCTGGAGATGGTGTTTGGCAGGTCAGAAATGTAGATGTTGAAGACAAGGGACGCCAGGACAGATTCCTGTGGGACACGTTCTTGAGGCGTCGTAACCTGCTCTTTTGGCCATTTCAGGTGGTGAGGATAAAGCTGCTATTGCCAACCATCTCCATGATCATGTGGACCGTGTGTCTGTCAGGCAGCAATCGCAGCCGCTTGCAGGTGAGGCCACGGTGCCATACGGTGTTGTAGGCTGCTGTGAGGTCGACAAACACAGCTCCGGCCTTCTTTTTAGCTGAAAAGCTATCCTCGATATCCTATGTCAACAGGGTGACCTGGTCTACGGTCGACCTCCCGTGTCGAAAGCCCGCCTGCTCCTGTGGGAGCAGTGGGTCGATGATTGGTTCGACACGAGCGTAGATGAATTTTGCCCGTATTCTCTCACACGTGCCCAAAAAATGCTTTCCATGTCAATTCGGGCGCCATAAAAAAAGCTTTTCACGTCAATTCGGGTGTCATTATTTTTATATCAAAGCATTTTGGGCGCCATTTTTGCTCAGATTTTCAGTGAGTTTCAGAGGTTCTCGAAGATTTTGCCCGGATTTCATGGGATTTTGCCCGGATTTTCACCAAATTAAACCTTTTGAGGGTGCAACCGCACCCCCGCTTCCTACACCAGTGGCTCTCAGCCATCTAGCGCGTGTCGAGCCTCGTGTTTTTTGAAAAGCGTACCGCACACGAGGTGGGTTCGATCAAATAAAATATGCTCTGCTGCACTCTCGAAAACCACGCCGCGGGAAGAAACCATTGGCCGCTGCAGGTCCAATTACACCAACCCTGCTTTTTGTCTACGTTGCGTATAGTATAGGCTAAACCATGACTCTGAACCTCAACATGTTGTCTCTCTTTGAATTGTGCTTGTCCCAAGACCATTTCAACCATTTGTGTTCGACCAAATGCAAAATAAGCATGGCATATATTTTGCTTCATGAGAAAAAAAGACACCGTTTCTTGATATGAGTTACTTGGAAGTTTTCGGAGTGTTAACAGGAGTCGGAGTTGATGGTTTAAAATATTTCGGAGTCTGAGCAGAAGTTTTTAAACCAGAAACAGGAGCGGAGTCAGAGTCAGAAAAATGTGACTCCGCTAATCTCTGACTTAGATAGCAGGAAGCTATGGGTCGTGGGAAGATCAATTTCTTTGACATATTAGACAAATATGAATGTTAAAAGTGGAAGTGTGTGAAATCAATTCTTGGTGAGTTCAGTTCTGGTTTGTCTATATGGCCTAAGGTCCTCAGTCATGTTTGGCGGCCTCTTTTCACCAGGGGCTTCCGGTCGGGGGTACGGGAGACCCTTCCTCCGGTTCTGACAGCATCGGTATCCTTGTTAACAACACTTATAACCACATCACCAGTTGCTTCAATTCAGTCATTCTATATTCATATTCGACAATAAAATAATTTTCGCGTTCGATTCATAACTATACACTGGTTGAATGGTGAACAAGTGGCCGACAAAAACAGTAAATTAAATGTACCACAGATGTCACAGTTTCTTTTGCAAACCTCCGATCAAAATGATATTAAATGCCACAATGGGAAAATTTTTGACTAACCTAACTATATTGTTAGCAACTCTTGTGCTTTCATTTCATATCAAAATAAACAACAAAGTTCGACCATTGCAAATGCTCAAGTGCAATGAAAATAAAACCAGCCTAATAAGGATGGCATCGGGATTCAAAGTCTCGTATGAAATTTTTAGTTCCTTGTCACATTCACCCATTATCAGGGTTTCATTCGAGAGGTATGAGTTTAGTCCTAAGTTTCACTATGTTTTTCTAAGGTCAAGGACGTAACGAGGTTAGATGGCGCCCGGGACAAGCAGCAAGTTTGGGGTCTTTCGGAAGCAAACGTACTGTACCGAAGAAAGTACTTTTGACATTGCTGGGACATTTCGGTGTCCTCCGCAGTCATTCGGCGAACCCATCGTGATTCGGCGCCCGGGAAATTGTGCACCTCTTGCCCTCTCTTCGTTACGCCGCAATCTAAGGTGCATAGACTTGTTGAAAAGTACAGAACGATTAAAACTACGTGCCACAGAACAATTCAAGTCAAAAACATAATAATAAATTACCGTGCTGGTAACGGTTGTAAATGCACTGTAGCCGTTACTGAAAATAGTTCGGTCATAAAATCATTTTGCAACAACCTTTTCTGACGATAAACTGATTCGATCCAATGCGAAACCTGTTCAAGCTGTGCCGAGAAATGAATAGTCGAAAGTGCAGTGCAACACGATAATGAATAATTGGAGAAAATTCACAGAACGCCACGGGTATTTCTGTCTGTTTATACTTTGAGGCTTAACTGCTGTTATTTATTTCGGCAAAAAAATTCGCAAAGATCGAAACTTCATACATATTTGTAATCTATATCATCATATAAATGTACACTAAGTAGTAAGAAAAAGATGCTGGTGGAGGTTAATAAGCTTTCCAGTCAGTAGGGGCAACTTCAAGTAGCTGCTGCACAAATAAAGTGATTGTATCCAATCCAGGAATTTTCCACTTTTTGTAAACAAACAAAGCATAAACTGGCGGTCCACACAATATAAAGATCGCCGCATACAAGAATATTATATCTGGACTGTCCACCAATGGAGCAATTACAAGATAAGCAGCAATTAAAACGACAACAATGGGTATGATCAAGGGTACCTGAAAAACAAATAATAGTGTATTCGCTTCTTTTAGAACAATAACAAAGAAGGCTTAAACATAGATATTTCAAATCGAACAAATTTATCAAATCTACTGAAAAAGACTTGCGAAACTTTGCTTACCATTTGATGCCTAATTTTTTCTCAAGTATAGGATTACTGAGCATCTTTAATGTAACAGTAAGTGTTCAGCATGCAAAACAATGAATCATCAAGTAATGAACGAATGACGTACCACTCAGTACCTTCTGGGGGTGGCACTTTGTTGATAAAAAAACTAATATTTGGAAGGAGTTTAAAGGTTTAACTCTTCTTTCTTATTTTTAAATAAAGTTTTCAAAGTTCTAACTCTTCTCAGTTTTTGTGTTTAGAAGCCCAAGACTGGTACTCCAGTGTTTGTCTTAAAATCAGGGTTTTTTTAACACACCTTTATGGGTGGCAATTGTGCCCTAGGCCCTACACCTTCCTCTCCAGCCAAAGCCATTTCCCCGATCCAAGTCAAAAGTCCTTTGAACAAACGAAAGCGATGACAATTGACCGCAGAGTAGTAAACATGACTGCTCCGGTTGTTCGAGGTTTATATTGCCCCTCCTTTCAAAATCTGGTGAAAAAGGCCCTGCGTGAAATAACGGTAAATAGTGAAGACTAGCTTAATCCTTTTTCTCCTATCGTTGATTCCTTAGCAACGTCGCAACGGCACATCATAACATCACCTGACACCTAGGCATTGGCGGCGAACATTTCGTTGGGGCGGTGATAGCTCAGTGGTTGAGTGTGCGCCTTTCAATTGGAAGGTTGGGTGATTTAATCCAGGGCCACGGAGTGAATCGCCATAGCCCTCCTTGGGCAAGAGCGTTCATCACAACTGCCCCGAAAAAACGTATTTCAGGCGTTGGCTTGCGGGAAATTGCTGTCACAAAAATTATAAAAAACAAATTTCTAGTAGCATCTCATGCTGTTTTGTAATGTTCAGTGGGATATTTTCAATAAGTGTCATAAGCTGCAGCCTGGTCCTTACGTGGGCTTATCAACATTAAATTTTGCTGACTGAAGTAAAGAATTCTGCAAAGGTAACGTTCCTCAGTTTTAATACAATTGCTGTTTTTCTGAAATGACGTAATGGTGTCGGAAAATGACGTTCTTGAAGCGGGATAGTGCAGTTGGTTTGCTTGCGTGGGTAACTCAGGGCTCAGATTGCAGGTTTGAACTGTAACTGGAGTGAATCAGAGCTAGCCGATGGGCAACGTAGATTTCGTAGACATAGGTGTAGCATCAGGCAAATTTTTGGGGGTGCAAAAGATTTTTGCCCGAATTTCCCCAAACTTGCCCGAAAAGATTTTGTGCGACTTTTGCTTACAAATTTCCTCCCACAAAGATCGTGAAGACTTTTTTTGGTATGACCTCCAAAAAAGGTCTTCACGTGTTTTTCTGCAAACGTTGGGCGCCATTTTGTGAAAGCAAACAACGCTGGGCGCCACTGTTGTTTGGATTTTTAGAGAGTTTGCCCAGATTTTTAGGTATTTCGCCCGGATTTTCAGGTATTTTGCCCGGATTTTCAGAGATTTTGCCCAAATTTTTGACAAATCAAAACTTTTGGAGGTGTGCTTGCACCCCCTGCACCCCCTGCACCCCCGCCTCCTACATCACTGTGCTTGCACCCCTGCACCCCCTGCACCCCCGCCTCCTACATCGCAAGCGCCGACAGAGTTAACGTTTGAAGCCACTTATATATTCTAAAACAATTAAACCACTACTGAAACGTGAAGTGAACAATGAGACATTCTTTACATAACTGAGGTCATATTATCAAATTAATTTTATTATAACCTGCTATATGCACTGTCAGGGGCGTAACGAGGTTAAATGGCGCCCGGGGCAAGAAGATACTTTGGCGCCTCCATATTCGAATTTGAGGTCTCTATAGGAAGCAAATGCATTGTATTGAAGCAAGTACTTGTGACATTGTTAGGACTTTTCGGTGCCCCCCGCAGCCATTCGGTGCCCCCCGTAGTGATTCTGCGCCCGGGAAATTGTGCCCCCTTTCCCCCCCGTCTTTACGCCTCTGTGAAGTATATATACTTTGTTTTAGTTAAAGACGGGATACTACACGAAATATTAATATACATAAATGTTTATATCTTTAAATTAGGTATGCCGCCATCACATCCCTAAATTGTTTTCGTTTGATCCTCTGGAATGAGTAAACTATTGAAAATCAACATGGAAGAACATTTGGCGAAACATGTTGGATCCATATACGCATATGAAAAAAAAGCAAAAAAATAGAAAAAGTAATGATGAGGAAGGTGGCGACAAGCAGAAAAAAGCAAGACTCATAATCGACAATGAAAACAAGACTCATTTCAGTTTGTGAGTGTTTGATTGTGATCTTCAAGACGCTTTAGTAATCCTGATATCTCTGAATAAGCACGAAACATGATCTTCTTTCATTTTAAATTCTTGTCAAATTTGAGGGGTGGAAAGGGCGGCACTTTCATGGTCGGCCCCGGGCGCATATTTACAAAATGTAACCGTATTCGAAAAATAAGTTGTTTCTACAGTAGCAACTCCGATAAAACGCTCAGTTTGTCAATCAATCGCCACCGACTTTCTAGCCTAGCGGAATGTTTGAGGTTTGATTTGGCGAACGTTTTCGGTTCGACTCTCACATTTGCTTCTTTCGTTTTGGAAGTTGTGCTTGCACGTTTCAATTCATGGGATAACTTTTTTCCCTAACTTTAGGTTCAGAGGTTAGGTTTAGGGGTTAGCGTTAGGTTTAGGGGTTAGCATTAGGTTACGATTAGGATTAGGGTTAGGTTTAGGTTTAGCTTTAACTAAAAACTACTTGTTTTTCGAACACGGTTGCATTTTGTAAATATGCGCCCCGGGCGGCACTTAGCCTCGCTACCTTCACGACCATATCGGCATTCAAATAAAATATTTGCAGACTCTCAAAATTTCTTTGCAGTCAGCAAAGTCCAACCTCAAAATAAGCCTGATCCAGGTTATGAGTCAGATGTGGCAGCATTTTAAAAACAGTGAAAGGACTATGAATATCTATGTAGTGTAGCAAGGGTCAAATCCTAAGAAGTTAATGAGTTTAAGCTGAAAAAGCGTGCATTTTTTGCACTATTTTCCATGTACATTGCACGGAAGCAAACATCATTACAGAATAGAAATAAGATTTTTCTTAACAGTAGTGCAGGGCATCAAATTAATTCGTAACCAAAGAAATAAAACACGCTAATTTTGACACTGAAATAAAACACGCTAATTTTGAGGTCCAGTGCTTTTTCTGACTAATCATCTTTGGAATATAAGAATAAGTTTTCCATGAATGCCTCATGACCCGATATTATTGTGAATATAAATTGCGCATTGCAGTCGCAAAGCAATTTGCTTCGTGCTTACTTTGTATTGTCTGGGCATGTCCGGATGTGTAAACCGCATCACAATGACTCCAGCAAATACAAGACCATAGAAGAGCCACGCAGTGAAGCTGAATGCATTGACTAAACTGTCAAAATCATTGGGAATCAGAAACACAAGAGTAAGGACTGCTGTAAAGATCAAGGCTGGTCCAGGTGTGAAAAACGTTGCGTGTGCCATTGCTAGTATCTGAAAAGTAAACATTATAACAATCCCAGAACTCAGTGGTGTTCTGTGCATTTCACATCTAGGCTTTCAGTTGGGCTCTGCCTAATTTCATCCACCTCTTATTAGCAGTAGCACAGCTGTAGAATCCATCAGTCTTCTGAAAGAATTGTAATGAGTCACTGCATAACAGATGAAACATGCGTCCAGAATAAACGCCAATCAAGAACCAAACGCACATCGCACAATTCAGCAAGTGCCGTGCCACTGCAGCCATAGCTGCATACAGCTCGCAAAAAAGCAGCAACACTCACTTGATGAAATAACACTATTATTTCAAAATGCAGTTTACTTGCGAAATGTCCTGGAAAAAGATATTCCCAGAAATATGATTTGCAGTGCTCCTCAGAGCCTGTGAGCCCATAATAGTGCCCCTAGTCACTATTTTGAAAATTGCGTACGAATTTTTTTCTAGCTGACGTGGTAAGTTTAAAATGATCTTGATTCTGAAGGTTTACACCAGGGCTGCACAACCTTTTTGCTACTGCCGGCCGCATTACGTTTACATTTATGAATTACGGCCGCCAGTGAGTTTAAGATATTTTATATTCTGCATTGCTTCTGCTCTGCTTCCACACGTTTGTTTGGCCTTCTTTCTACTAAGTACTGTAAACTCATACAGCAGTCAATGAGTTTTTAATAATGCACCGCCACCATAACTTCTATATTTTAGATTACATAATCGTGTGCACGGCCGCATCAATTTTTATCGAAGGCCACATGCGGCCGTACGGCCGCAGGTTGTGCACCCCTGGTTTACACTTGCAATTTTTCAGAAAACAAGTTTTTAAAAAATTTAAAAAAAACATTGAGCGATCTTCTAACTTATTAGCATACAATTGATGGACATGGTAAGAAAACGATTATATGATACTTATTTTTTTAAATTTATTTAATGAAATTGAATGGCAAATCAAAATGTGTTGTCTATCTAGAAGTTCTCTCATCGGAATCAATAAAGAAAATTGAGCTGCGTCATTTAGAGACAAATCATCCAGGCTGGGTGCGTAAGCCGATTGAGATTTTGAGCATAAATGATAGTCCACATGCAGCGCAGCAAACTTCTATGAAAACTTCCGCAGAAGTAAATAAACCAGCTGTGCACTATTCAATCTTCATATGTTGTGAAAAAGATAGTAAAAAATTAAATTCAGTCTCATCCACCACACAACATAGTGAAGAGACGCATTGTGGAAATGTCATGATGTTCTTGAACAGATTGTAAATTAAGTGAAAGAGTCTCAATTTTATTCATTTCACTTGGATGAAGGTACAAAAATTGCGAGTCAACAACATATTTCAGTGTTCATTCGATGTGTTAGCAACGATGAAGTATTTGAAGACCTGATATTCTGCAAAGCCTTGCAGTTACATGCTAAATGTGAAAATATTTTCCCATGCCTTGGAAATTTCTTCAGCTAATATTCAATTCTTTGGAAAAGATGTGCTAGGATTTCCACTAATGGTGGAGCAGCATGTACTGGTAAAATATCGGGAGTGGTAAAATTAGTCCAAGAAAAAACACTCAATATAAATTGGATGCATCGTTTTCTCCAAAGAGAAGCACGACCAGCACATAACTTATCAGAGGAGTTGCATGACACACGCTATGTTTTTTATAAAATATGTGAACTTCATCAAAGCAAGGTCACTTAATCAGCGTTTGTTTTTTTTTCTTTGTGTGAGAAGATGGATGTCGATCACTCGCGATATTTAACTCATGCTGAAGTGCAAGCTTCATAAATAATTCTAAAGGACAATGTTCTGAGAAATCCAAGTTGTTGCAAGGAATTGTAGTGTCTAAATGATTTTGGCAGAAGCATTGCTAACTTTTCACTGATGAGGACCAACAACATGGGTGGCGGAACCTTTTTTAAAGTGGGGGGCACAGGTGCACGTTGAAAATAAATTATAGCAAATTTTGTGGTTTGAATTGGCAACTGTGACGTCACAAGCAGTGAAATATGACGTCATTACATATACACCATATGAAGGTCTAAATTACACTATTTTAGACAAAACTACATCACTATGAAAACGTATCGGTGAACCATCTGAAATCCAAATAGGCTGTTAGTGTTACTGGGGCGACCCAGGTCATCAGCGTCACTTGGGCTAATCATACGATTTATTCTGACTGACTGAATAAAACCGTTCGACGTTTGCGTCACTGAAATCTCCATTTGCTTCCATTCTGGCTGGCATTATCGTTGCCCTGTGACGTTCTGTTATGTAACAATAAATGAGAAATTCGTATGATAACTTCTCCATTGTCGAGTAACGTACGTCACAGTGCAATGATAACGCCACAGTGGCGTTCTAAGGGGGGGGGCTGGGTTGGCCATGGCCCCTCCCAGATTTTTGGCTGGCCCCCTGCTTGGCTCCCCAAGTTTTTTGCTTAATTTCATTTTCAAGCTCGTTTCACTGGCATATACAGCAGATAACTTTCAGCCAGCAAAATTTCAAACGATTTGAAGACTTTCTGGCGACGGTTCTGACGATATTCACAAGCCTATGTTGGGTTTGATAGGTTTAATCATAGCAAATCAATCTTCATTACAGCGGAAAATCACCATGCAGGAGAGACATTTATGTTGGCCCCCTACTTTTTTCCTTGGTCCCGCAGTGCTTCCCATTTTTTTCATTCTAGAATCGCCACTGTAACGCCAGTAAGTCATCCGCTTACTAGGTTCATTCATATTTGCCCGAGTTGTTGGACAATTTATCGTTCGTTTGAAATTACTCTCGAATTGGGAACTGTCCACTAGATTAAACTTCAAATCCAATGTTCTATATAAATCCATTGCTTCAATAAAACATTCGGTCCGATATGAATTATGTTTGAAAAAATACTTGCTGCACAGGACAGCTACGACTCTAATGAATGAACCCGAGTAAAGCGCGAGCGAACGACGTGAGAACGCCTACTACGAACGATATTGTTTTATTCAGGTCACCTGTAACATGAACGCGGAAGGCCAGACATGGAACGCAAGTATATGAACAGTGACAAGGCCCAAAGAAAAAAGTCCGAGTTAACAACTTAGTGAAGTGGGACCGTGGGGGGTGGAACAAATATACAAAGCAAGCAAGCTTGCGTTCTCCGATATAAATCGTAATCGAAAACTCGGGCGAAGCCCGAGGAGCCATTATGCCAGAGTAGCCACTGGGCTGCTCCTAACATCATGAAAACAGCTTAAAAAACAGGCAAAAATAGCACAGCATTGATACCTGTCTTAAACACATTCAAAATCACAACCTTGAACACAAAAGTATCATGCATGACTGAATACTCATTCTACAACTGAATTAGATACCGGAATGCAAAGACAAGAAAAAACATACGTAGCAACTAGCAAGCTGTCCGTAAGAATGCCAATTGTGTTGCCAATGCAGAAATAAAATACAGCTATTTAGCGTTGCTAATACACAAACAAAAACACAATTGAAATTGATCTGTCAAATATTTCATTTTGTGTATAAGATTCGGTTAAATTTCACTATTTGGAATGGTGTTACAACGCTTGAAATTACCCAAATTTTTTAATGGTGTGGCACGAACTTTTCCCACACACAAGCATATTGGTGTCGGAAGAGGGGCAGGAATTTGAAAATTTCAGCAAAAATGTTTTTTCTTAATTTCGAGTGGTAAAAAACAAATTTCACCACTTTTGGCACCCTGTAGAAAAACGTTTGGAAAATGCACCAGTGGCCCCCCTGGAAAAATTCCTTCCGACGCCCATGCACACACGCATGCAAAATGACACCATTTTTGTGAAAAATTGTGTTGTATTACACCATCTGGCAACACTGTTCAACAGCACCAATGCGGTTAGCAATCCATAGCAGGGTTACAAACTGTGCACGGTGTATTCTGCCAAACTATTACGAAATCCTGCCAAATTACAAAAAATATGTAGAAGTATAAGTAATAAAAAATGTAGAAGTATAAGTTAGAAGTAACATCGACAAAATACTGCAAAAATTCTGCAACTTTCTTTTCATTAAACGATGTACTTTATCACTGGACCCAATGCTAATGTGTTACTTAAACGTACGATGTTTAGGCAAAAATGTGGGGCGCCAGGCCCCACCAGAAATAAAAGTGGGGGCTAGGCCCATGCGGCCCCCCGGTTCCGCCACCTATGACCAACAAACAGGAGACCACTATCAGCAAAGGACAAAAACAAGGCCCTTAACCATTTTTAGCTGAGGGAAGCAACAATTGCAATTTGGAGGACAGGCCTTGGATTTGAGGGTTGCTTTTCAAACTGATCATAACTGACGTACAATGGTGGAACTTATTTTTCTACACCCAGCTGAAGGTATGTTTCAGTTAAGTCCATTCGAATATTTCGGAATTTTTCCAACTGCATGATTCCATTGCTTACAAAACATAAGCTCTATGATTGTGCCGCGGTTAAAGGTAAGCCATATACAACATTGCCCTCGAGATCTGTTGTGGCATCACTGCAAGGAATAACATTTCAGAACACAGTAAACTAAAAAAGGTTAGAAAAGCGGAGGATATCAAAACAATGCTGGATACTCTGTTTAGTCTGTACAAACCTTACATTTTAAGTATGTGTTGTGATTCTACTGTACGTGATAGTGGCACTTAAATTATTATAGCGATGATGCATCTGATTTTGACTGGAAAGATGTTGCCGAAGTGCTATGTATGCATGAAAGGAGAATTTGTGAAGTCCAACGTTTGAGCGGTGTGCAATATTTCTTATGCAAGTACGGCCGAGGCCTACATAACACACTTAATCAAACCACGGATTGATGAGAACAACAGTTCTCCTAATTAATTTTTGGTCCGTGTCTAGATCTGTTCACAAAACACATTTGTTTCTGTCTTTGCAAGTACATGTTTGTGCATAGAAAATTACGGTAAATTAAAAGCAAAATAATAAATACTAAATGACAGAAATTGATTCTGTTAATGACTTTTTACGAGAAATTTTGAAAGATATGAAATAAGAAAACGTGCCTTTGAAAACCTACTGTGAATAATATTGTTTCCATGTCGAGTATTTACTTTTTGAGACAGGAAAAAAATTCGCCTTGCAATCGGGGTAGCGTAAAGGTATGGGACGCTAATTGTGCTGTCAGATTATCAACGCAAAGCTTATTTCATTGAGGTAACAATGAATTCCTGGAAATAAACATGTTTTAAATTTCAATTGGGGCAATCAGTGTTTATATAAAAATGTTGAACGACACAAAACGTTTTACGAAACTACATACTCTTGGTAAATGGCCACGCCTCGCGGCTGCAAAAGGCAGTCGTCCACCAGTTAGGGCAGAACCATTTGCAGATCCCAGTGTTGACAAACACACTGCTAGTGACATAATCCATCCGGCTTGACCAAGAACGCGATATCCCCATGAAACTGCCACAGCATTTGATGAAAGCATTTCCGCTGGTGTAAGTGCTGCAAAAAGTGATGTTATCAAGCATTTTTCTGCTGAGGGTGAAATTTGAAAACACGTGAACTTGCTTGTGAAAACCATTGCATTTGTCAGGCAACTAGTTAAATGCCTACAAGAGCTGGCTGACTACTCCTGATGACTAATTTACAGATGTTCCACATCAGATACATTTTGGCACCGTCAGCATATTTTGATGGGCGTTTGAAAAACCTTTTCAGGAGGAATATAAACAGTTTGCAGGGGTACAGTCTAGCAACAGCAGTGAGGGTTTTGTAATATTAATATTACTGCCACAGAATCTCTACGAGAGAGGATGATAGCTTTCAGAGGAACGGGGATAGTCAAGCTACACGGAGTCATAATTAAGAAGTGCACGCCGGACGATTTTGGGCATACGTTTCCCACTCGGAGGACAAGATTTTGAATTGCCGCAGATCTATATTTACAACATCTCTAAAACCAACAACGGATCGGCCAACTCTTTGGGCGACGGTGCTCAGTTCACAATAGAGACTGTTTAGGGTAAAGGAAAGACACTAAAGGAAGAAGGCAGACGTGACCAAGTCGACGAAGGCGCCTGGGTTTTGTTTTAAGGTAAATAAACAAAGAGTTACAGCTTGTGCGCCAAAGGTGACGTCATTCTAAAAGTCGCCGTAGATACTACTGGAGGCAATCGCATGTGAAAACGTTTTCCTTCCTGGCGAATGTGTGTTGGCCAACTTTCGGAGCTGAAAAGTTTGTAGTATCTGAGTTTTGTTCACCACTGGGAATGTTTTTTTGCAAACGACATTCAGAAGGGTGACAAATGTGACCAGGTCAGTACATACGCCTTGTTTTGAGACAAAATCTTCTGCATTGCGCCATAGTCACTGTTTAGCAACAATAGCGTTCATTCTAGATACGTATTTGTAATGACATGTATTGCGACGGTTCAATCACGATTATGTGGAGCCTTAACGCTTTGATCAATGATTTCCCTTCACCTTGCTGGCGAGTAAAAAATCAGTCGTGTCAAGATTAGACTCTGACCTGCTGTTCATAAGCTCGGTATTTCAACTTTCATCTGACGTTAATTGCCACCCTATCCTACAGTAAATAATTTGAAATCATTTAACTGCAACGAGAAGAGTCAGCAGCAAAATCTGACGTAAGCAGCAAGATCAGGCGCGAATCAACCATTACGCGCAAAAAGGCTTCTAAACTTAGAGCCCCGAATTTAGGGGGGTCCAAAATTTTGGGAATAAGGAAAATTCACAGCAATTTTGTAAGTAATTACATTTGTACTTCTGTTTTGGTTCGACGCACATTTTCTTACTATGCCACTAGCGAAAGATCTCTATAGAAGAATGAGCGCGAAGGATTGGAGTGAATGACAATGAGTAGACCTATTCTCTTTTTATGACTTTGAAAATTGGTTGTTGTTACGTATAATGCGTGGAACAAAACGCCTGAATCCATTTTTCAGATTACACGAGGCCAATGAGGTACTTTCCTTCAGCCCAGGTCTCTTTCTTGTTGTAGTCTATATGGGTATAAGAACAGGACCTACGAGAAGGGTTACAAGAGGTACATCGTATCCGCAGTGGCGATTCAAGAATTAAAAAAGTGGGGGGCCACAGCGGGGCCAACACAAATGTCTATCTTGCATGGTGATTTTTTGTTGTTTTGAAAATGAAGTTGCTATGATTAACCCTGTCAAACTCATTCGTGGCTTGTGAGTATCGTTAAATATGAACTAGCGTTAAAATATTCACCAGAGACACCTAAACGTCACTGCAGATGCAATCACACACGTGTACTGCTATACCGAATATTCTGTGCTAACCATGCAACTTCCACAGCACTGCCCATGTAAAACGAAACACCATTTTCCGTACAAAATTGTGCCGACCCACGTGAACGAAAACAACTCTACGAAAGTGAATACAATTCACATGAAAGCGAAATGGTTCCACTTCCAACCACCTATTCCATATTGACACAGAGACAAGTAGGCTATCGGTAGCCACTAGTTTCGTCAAAATATTCTCACTACAAAACACATAAAAAATAAGCCATTTGCCAACGGATTGGTGACTACTGACTAATCCGTTTTTGTGGAAGCTTATGGACATTTTGTGAAGCAACCATAACAATGTTATGCAACTACTATTGCGAGTGTAATGACCATCTGCAGCGTGGATAGGGTGAGGACTATTCAATGCAGTATGCAGTTAACTTCAGAGATGTTTCGGCACCAGTGGCACATAAAGTAGCATAGCAGCGCCCAAAAAGAAATGTGTGTATCGGTTTTAGGGGCGTGTATCTGATAGCAAAAGGTAACAGAAAGCGAGAAATTTATTTCGCAGAATATTCCCAACAAAGTTGTTCGTTTTATTATTCACAGTGAATTTTCCTCTGACTGACCCTCAAAAGCTGAATTTTCAACCCTACGTTGATTTATGACCGTCTTGCCACAAGCGAAACACGCACCAACTCTAAAAAGATTCAGACAAATAGACAATGAACAATATGATTCTCACACATATCCCCGCACAGTTTACGTTAGAATTTTGTATCATCATCACCTCAATGTAGCTTAATTCTTCGATTGTCATGTCGACTGTCAAATTCATCAACGAAATCATATAAATCTATTTTTCAGATCGTACCTTTCACCTGATAGTAGATCAGTGTTACCCAATCTTTCACTGGTCATGGAGTTTCTGGGAAATGTTTTCACGAATTTCATTTTTGGAAAATTTTTCTCGCATGAAGCGCTGATTACGGGAAGAGTTACAACTACCTGTAACAATCAAACGCAGCTTTTTAAGTAGCTGTGAATAAAGAAAATGTTCGAGCGATATAGGCAGCTTCGACTCCTTCCGAAGCAAATTCTTTGCCAAAGTTAATTTCATGTTTTAAATCATTTTTACTTAATGAATATGATTTGCGAATTCTTTTAAGTGTTTTTCTGATAGAAATATTTGACCTCCTGGGCAATGAGCTGAAGTACGTGAAAGAATTGCTTCTGAATCATTACAGAAAATCCGTACAAAATTCTATGAGTTTGCAAGACATGTGTGGGTAGAGTTAAAACCGTAGTCACGAACCACTTGTAGCGATTTCTCACTACTGGTTATGGCCGGGTCGGAAATTGCTTACGAATCCGCAGCTGGACAACGGATCTGTCTACAGCCAAATACTGAACCGATCCTGAGAAATCCTACCTGTTGAGCGTAACTTTAAAACCCTGGAATGCTATCGCGGGTCTGCCAGACCCGGGTCAAATGAGGTCATTCACGTTAAACTACTGAAGCGGAAGTCGGCGCGCTTTGAACTCTTCAGTAGCTTCATGTTTTTGTGTGACTAGTAATAGGTG
>Ga0210059_1005900_pt1 | contig 19685 bp, 18 predicted proteins | sample Ectturendosymbi2_FD_188042 | JGI IMG/M metagenome (GOLD analysis project Ga0210059, IMG submission 188042) | Ecteinascidia turbinata endosymbiont from Florida, USA - Sample 2 (SPAdes) (version 2) | ecosystem: Host-associated > Tunicates > Ascidians > Unclassified | place: Key West, Florida... | reverse complement strand
CAACAATATTGTAATTGAGAGGACTTCAAGTGATGACCTCAACACAGACAAGCACAAACTCTCCAAAAAGATTGGATTTTGATGTAGCAGGACAAATGGTAGGATGATGATTGAAAAAGCATCCACTAACTGTGTCTATCCAGACGGCATCTGCATTACATTCAAAAACAGTAACGAAATATTAAGCACTAATAGCATTCTTTGAGTGCCATACAGGGCATTTGCGTGGTTATTAACTTATTATAACCAGTACAACCAGAAGACTTCCAACTTACGGAAGGCACAGACAAGACTTAGGAGTAACATTAAGCAAATACCACGCAAGAGGCATGACACAAATAATGATAGTGGTGAATAGCGATAACCATGCAATGAAAACAGGAATTATAAAACCCACCACAACAAAGATAAAACTTGCAAAAATCTCAATAGGTGTAGATCACTGCATAAATTTAGCATTTACTTCTGCAACTACTTCAGGTGAAAGTCTGTATGTGCGGCCACGTCCATGCATTTGTGGGCAAGATACCTTACAAATTATGTCAGAATAGGGTATGTTACAAATATCTTCAAACGCTGGCCACGAGAAGGATGTAGATGGACCAGCAGGCTTCATAAACTTGATCTCAGCATCTTGGTGTCCCTCACTCATGCTTAACACCATCCTCACTCATGTATTTGCTTAATGTTATTCGTAACTCTTGTCTGTGCCTTCCGTAAGTTTTTGCTAATAACATTTATTTCATTTTATTTTGTCAAATCATTGGTTGCTGTAATAATTTTCCTATTTCTTTGAAGACTTAACTTGTTGAAAGCAAAAGGTTTTTTAGTTACCTGCCCATGTGAAAGGTTTCAAGTAGGTGCAATTCCACATTTGGCACATGCTTCACACTTTCCTTGCGGACATAAGCTCTGGTGCCTGCTCGACATTCAAGAAGAGTATGAAAGTGACGACTATGAGTTTTTCAAAAGTCCAGGGGAGGTGAAGTGGGACCCTGCTGGCAAAAAAATGTGGTTTGACTGTAAAGTCTGTTGCTGTGAACACTTCGTGCCGAGTTGCTGTAGCAAATTATTATGCAAATCGAACAGATGTTGGACGATTCATTCACTTTCATACCCGCTTTTCCTCTGGGGAGGAAGGGACAGCAGCCCCAGGGGACTCGAAATACCCCACAGTTTTCAGCAACCTCTGATAGTTTTGCTGGCTCCACACCAAGACGGGACCAAGCAAAGTTAGGAGATTTAATCGCGCCACCTTTTCCATGGTTCATCTCTGGGCCGTTTTCCCGTGGATTTAGCCAGCAGGACTTGACTCAACGATTTTTTTCCTGGCATTCTGGTCACATGCCTGAACCGTCGGAGCTGAATTTCTTTATTTGGAGAAGTGCTGAACAGTTGCTTGTTGGTAAATAAACCTCGTGTAGCGTAAAACCGGTATGTTACGCCAATCAGTTGATTTTTCAACGGACGTTTTCTTCAGTTCATTCACATTCACACCGCATCAACGAACTTTGGCGATATATGCTTCGTTTCAGATAAGTGTTGGCGAATTGTGGAGATGCATCACTTTCTTTATATCCTACGCTCTGATGATGTCACTGATGATCATGTCCTTGGTTGTCGACCGACCTCCACCAGAAGCTGCCCGGGTAAGTAACTTTTTCTGGTGATCGGCGTTTTCTTTTCAGCAGTTTTATTCAAAGTCAGTTTTTAAAGTCATTTTTGAAGATATGTGTCAAAGCAAATTTTGGTGTTAGATATTTCTTTAATCTTTTCAATTCCATTTGAAAACTAGCGATTTCATTTGACTCTGGGAAACTATAGGGTGTCAGTAACCACAGTATTTTTTGAAGTTTTCTTTGTTAGGTTATGTCTTCAGGTACAGTGAACAAACCATTAAGAATTGTGTCAGCACACTCACCTTTTCCTATCCAAAGACCTCGTCCTGCAACATGTTTTACCCACGGTCCAAAGACCAGAGCAGTGATTCTTCAAATACCTCACCCTCCAACATGTTTGTCATAATTGTCAACCGTCTTCTTCCTGACTTGGGATCACACGAACTCATGTTAATTGCAGGGGCATGATTTGCGTGTTGGCATCTTTTTCTTGATGAAAACGTTCATGTAACAAAGTTGTTCTTTCCAACGCGCGTCGTGATAAGTCGTCGCGTTGTTTAGCTTTGCCCTGCATCAACCGACGCAACATCGTTTTGCTTCGTGTTTACTGCGCAGACATTCACGCATTTGCGTGAGTTGCGAGCACCGGTGATGACGTAATGGAAAGGAAGGTTGACTGCGGATGCGGCAGCTCCTGCCTGGAAAGGCGTTGCTGCTGCACGCTGCTTGTAGAATTCCACTCTTCTGCGTAGCTTTGGCGATGCAATTGCGGCATCGAATAATGTTTTTAGAAAGCGTCCGGAAAAAAATACTTTATAAAATTACAGCAATAGTGTCAGTGTTGTCCATGTATTACACACACACACACACACACACATTGAAAAGATTACCGACACAAAAGAACACAGTGGAATCAGGGTAGGAAAAGTGAAAGAAGGGCTGGCGGCCCAAAATTTTATTTTTACTCACGGTGAAGGAGGAGTTGATGGATTAGGGTTGCAAGCTTATAATTGTTGCATATGAAATTCTTTATACTTAAAACTTTTCATGGTTGCTTAGAATTCGGTTGATACAGTTGTCATTATCGCTGTTTTTTATAAAATCAGTAATTCTTCAAAGTGTTTTTTCCCCATCGACGTGATAGCTTCATTACCCCACCGAAGCATGGGAGCATGGGTTTCTCTCGTTTTTTTCTAACGTTCTTTGTTTACACCGCTTTGCAGGATCCCTTTTATGACATCACTGAAGATTTGTTGCATGAAAGCAATGCGGAAAAAGATGTTAAAGTCTGTCCAGAGATGGAGGCCTCGTTCATGTCAAGGATGTTCTTCGAGTGGTTCACCAAGTCGGTCGTCTGCTCCCGAGAATAGTTTACTGCGATTTTAATTATCTTCTGCTTGCTTGAGTAATGTTCATCGAGTCTGGTTTCTTGGGCGTTTTCCAAAGTAGTTTGTAGTCTGAGTGATATAGCTCAGGTGTCTGATTTATTATGATTCACTATCTTCTGGTCTGCTATCAGAATGTTTTTCGTTCCGCTGTTTTTCTCAGGCTTCTGGAAGAGATTGTGTCAGATTTGCGAGAAAACGTCTTGTTTACGACAATAATTGGGGCTCTGAATTTTTTTCTACGTACCATAGATGTTGCTGAGGTTGCATCCTCATACTGGTCTTTCCCCCATTCACAGAATGATATTGACGGGATACAAGCGACCCCTCAAGGATGAAGATTTGTGGGAACTGAACACAGTTGACAGAAGCTCCCGAGTGTCGAGGCATTTCATGAAAAACTGGAACGCGGAGAAAGCGAAAGCGAGGTATGTTTAAAACCCTGCACGCAAAATGTCTTGCATTCCGTGGAAGAGAATGCACGCTGCCAGTTCCAGGTTTCGCCGGAAGTGTCTCAGTTCTTCTTTCGGGAGCATAAGTCTTAGTTAAACGTTTGAATGCCGTAAACTGGATTCGGGTTTGACTGATGCTTCTTCGCGACAAAGTTTTGCGTTTTGGTTTCGGAAAATGCAAACAACGTGGCTTTGTTTAAGGGTTGCATCGTAAACTTCCGCGCTTTATGGGTTATTGTCACACTTCCGTAAACTCACTCTTGGAGCCATTGACGTATTGTCAGCAGTGTTGACCATATACGTGCGAAGTTCACTAGCAAAGGCAATTTTTAACGTCCGTAGGAAGAAAATCATTTTCATTGACAGAGAGCGGGTGTTAGTGGTTGTTATTGTGTAAAAACAGACTGTCGCTTTTTTATCTTGTATGTAAGGCATGTCTGCTACTGCGCTACACCAACCTGTAAAGTTAAAATAATCAGCTTCTCTCTGCATAAAAATCAATAGCAACAGTAGAATGCCAGCACAGGCTTGTTGGCGCTTTGAAAAAAGAGATACTGTGGGCACCACGTGGATGGCGTTATAATCAGGTATCGCTGAGTCATTGTCTCTTGTCAATGCCGGCTTATTTTCTCGTTGATGGACCACTCATCGCACTACTCGCCAACTGCAATCAAGTTTATTTCGCCACTTGTTTCTTTTCTCCTTTTGTTATCGGTCATGACGATTATTTAATTCACGCGGCGTGGTCTTTTTTGCTTTAGCGCTGCCTCAATCAGTAAATCATTCGTTTGCTGCCATGGCATTCCTTAAACATTCGATCACCAAACAAGCATTTGAGTATCTTGTATACGTACGAATTTACCTCACCGTAAAAAGGAATGACACTTTTTCGGGTAACTTTTCCATCACATTTTTCCTCGGAAACTTTTTCCACCATTGAAGATTTTACAACAAATTAATTCCTGAAGTATTTTTTTCAATGCCAAGGTCTTCATCTTGAGACCTGCACACGTAGGCCCATAGCCACTGGGACCATTAGGGGTCAGTGCCCCCGAAAATTTTGTTGTGTCCAGAATTTTTTATGCAGTTTGTTTTAAACATGCGATAAAAAACAAAAATCGTGCCCCCCAAAATCTGTGTGCGGGCCTGTGCACAGCACACATACGAAACCAGAAATGGAAGGGTTTTCTTTTGCACGTCTTAGTCTGTGGCGGGTTGCTGGCAGTGTTGCAGCAGTTGTCACGCACAAGAAATTTGTTTCATGGTGATTGACAGGTGCTGAATATTATTGGCCGCACAACGCAAGTGCGTTCTCATTAAAAAGCATGAAGTTTATTCGTACATCAGAAGAATCCTTTGCGCTGTTGCAACAGCCGATAATTTGAATAAAGAAATCGCGCGTGACGGCAAGTCCTTTTCCTTTGAAGTTTGACCGAATCTAAATCCATTACAAAACACTTTTCTTGCCAACCTGTTGGAAGTTGCCATGAATGAAATGGCACTGTGTGGTGGTGTTTGACTGAAGATAAAACTGACAGTATCCATTGCATTCCTTTTTTATATTAATAGAACCCAGCCAGTATTCCCGTCTAGGGAATATCTACGAATGGCCTACTTTGTTGAGTTGCTGCCCCAACTTAACGTTTCAAATGCGAGAACCGCCAGTTATTGCACCTTTTTGCCTAAAGCGCATTTACCCAAGTTCGCGTGAACTCAGAATAAAAAACCTTTGTGACGTCACAGGGAGCGACAACAGAGAGCGAGGCACGTCGGCGAAGACTCGCATTTTGCTGTTAATTCCGATGAAGAAGTTTTGATCGAACAACCGGGTGGTAAGTGCTGTCTATAAAAGCTTCGATGCGATCAGTGGCGCAGCCAGCCGGGGGTAGAATGTATGATTTCAGGCGAATAACAGTATTTTGTTTGGGATACCGCCTCTCAAAGCACAAAATGACCAGATATTCTAAAAATTTGGGGAGTTCAAGGGGCCCTTGGCTTCGCCTATGGATTTGACGAGCTCTGTATTTGCACGGTGTTAGCACAAGCTTTGCTCCTATGTTGTTGCATTGGAGTATACATTTGTTATGGGATGCTTGATTTCTGAACATACGAAACCCTGTGTGACCTTTTTTTTTTCAGAAGCCTGCAAATTAAACAACAGATGTTTTCCTAAATAGTCACGACTTTCGAGTAAAAACAACATCTTGTGATTTTTTCTGTTCTCATCCTGGTTGCGTTTTTGGTTTTGCGCCCCAAACTTAGTCGTGAAGGTAGCTCAGAGGTCGACCAAGGACCAGGTGATGTGATTATATACCCCACCTGATACAGAACTATCGGAGGTTGCTGGAAACTGTGAAGTATTCCGGTACTTTGAAGCGTTTTTTTTTTTTCGGTCATAGACCGAAATGATTTTGAAATGACCGAAAATAATTGTCATTTCAGACAGAATATCTGAAAACATAGGCAAATGATTACTGCTGCAGCGAGTTTTGATACAACTGTGAGACAAATGACCGAAATCTTTCAGTGACCAAAATGTCTCAGCAAAAAATGACCGAAATGTCTCAGCGAAAAAAAAACATCTTAGAAGTGAATACCCCTCGACCCTCCCCTGAGAAAAAGTACCTGCAAATACAGATGAATGAATTTTTTCACCGCGCGCAGTCTTTGAAGGAAATCCAACAGAGCTAAGAAAACCTTTAGTAAGTTCGATACGGTAGGAAATGTAACCTGATCCCCACCCACCAAAGCAATGCAACCGGATCCCCACCCACCAAAGCAATGTAACCTGATCCCCGCCCACCAAAGCAATGTAACCTGATCCCCGCCCACCAAGATAATAATTTCATTATTTCGTTGCCTGGGTCAAGCGTTTTGTGGATTTTACTTTTCGACCTATGTGGCACCGTAATGGTTTGTGCATAGACAAACTTGTTTTGCCATTCGCAAGTTGTTTTGAGTTTCAATATCCTCGTTTTGCGGTACTGTGTATATGTCCGTGAAAGAACCGTACTTGTGTTCCAGCTACTTCAGTTGGCTTTATAGCAAACGTTGTTAATCGATTTTGTGAGAAAACAGAGGGTAGTGAATATCTAAAAGCGAAGAAAAACGTCCTTATCATACCAGCTTCAACCTTTTGAGCAAGTTTGTCTCTTTGAATAAAATAAACGCACTACTCTACAGCATTATATATTTTTTGCTTTGCGTATTGTATCAATCGAGTTTTTTTGTATATTCACCAATTTTTGTACTTTGTCAAATTTTATAAATCGATATTTTTTATATTTTTTATCAGTAGCACTGAATTATTTTCAAAACAAAAGACTATTTTCAGACAACGCCAAAAAGTAGAGGTAGGGGCAATTTTCAAGCAAAGTTCTTGCAGACGGGTGATTGTACAAAAAAGATTTTGAAGACCAAATGTACAGAAAAGATGAAGCTCAAATGCAAACTGGAGCTGACGAAATGTTTCATTAATATTTCTGCTGAAAACTTGCGGCTGCATCAGATCTAGTTTTTAAAGATTTGAAGCAGCTTGAAGGGACGTTGGCTGAAACCGCAGTAGGCCGCGATCGACCAAATCTGCCCCACAGTATATTCCAATCTCTTCCTTTGTTATCGCTTCATTTGTTCCCGGATTTCTGTTGACACTTGGTTCGTTGTATGTTTACAGAGAAGAAAGTGCAGGCGTCATTGTTCAAAGCATTGCTCAAAACTTTTGGTCCATACTTTCTACTGAGTTCGTTCCTGAAAGTAATCAACGACGTCTTGACCTTTGTCAGTCCACAGTTGCTCAAGTAAGTTCAGTCTCGATGTTGTTGTGAGAATGTAATTTTCGTTGGATAATACGATGTTTTGGAAGAGGATCTTGCTTAATAAAAGCTTGTTTATGAAAACGCGTTTTGTCAAAATCTTGTATATATTCACATTTTTTTTAAGGAAAGTGTTAGGAACCCGGTATGGATCTGTAGGGACCCGATTTCTCTGATTCTAGGGGCCCGATTTTCTCTGGTTTTAGGGACCCGATGATAATTTTCTCTGATTCTAGGGACCCGAAACGGGTCCTTAAAACGCCTTAAAAAACCCCTGATATATTCGTAATGGCCACCGAAGTACTTTACGCAATTTCAGGGACACCTTGACAAGATTACCTTCGGGTTTTTCGGTGTCCCTTCCCCACGTTTATTTTTGTGCAGATGTTCCTGTGTATTTTTAACATTTATACTGGCGGCTAAACTTGAATGCAACACAAATGAATACAAGAACAGATAACTTCGTACTGCAAAACCTAATGCAGTTGGCGTTTTCTTTTTCTTGACAAGTGTGAATCGCGTTTGGTAACATGTTGACTTGGTTCGATGATGTCACACTAGTTTGTTACATACTAGGAAAATAATAAAAACGCTTCCTACTGATTATGGTTGTTTATGCGCTGAATGCATTCAAGGAGGTTAACGATCAGGAGCTTCGGAGTATTTTGATCGAACTCTCCCATGTTCGAACCACGCCACCATGACGTTTCGTCTTTTCACCTTTGCCATTGACACAAGTGTTGCACGTGACAGAAAATTCCGGTTCACTTAGCTCCTCAGGCGCACGCACCAGCATAAGCCATACGGCGAGCTGCTGCAGCTTATCGCACAGTGGTGTGTGACAGGTTCCTGCTGGTATTGCTCGTTTATAACAACCAGAGCAATAGACCACCGTTTACGTTCTTCATTTTCGCGTCGAAAAGGCACTCACGGTCAACAACCGTCATTTGGCAGCTGCTGTGTTGAGCTTCAGGAAGATATAAAAACACCTGACTATTTTGTAAGAGCCATCCTCAACAACAAAACTGAGCTTAGTGCTGTTGCGCCAAAGTAAATACACATTGGAGTTTTTTTCTTCACCGGTAACAAGGTAGCGACATTATTTAAGTCTGGAACCTTATTTGTCGCTGACGTATGCGTTTCACTGGCGTAGAGTTGAAAACACACAAGATCACGTTATTTCACCTTTATCAGTTAACGTAGATAAGGTACAGCGAAAGCAGCGTAAATTCCACTGACTCTTTATGCAAAACCAATGCATTGTTTCTATTATTTTTTTCAGAGCCCTGATCAGGTACACAAAACAGAACGTCCCTGTATGGCAGGGTTACGTGTTGGCGGTCCTACTTTTCGTTACAGCGATTTTCCAAAGCGTCGTCCTTCAACAATATTTCCACGTTTGCTTCGTTGTCGGAATGCGACTTCGGTCCGCCGTTGTAACTGCTGTGTACAGAAAGGTAAACGCGATTTACCATTTTTCATTCAAGAGAGTGTGAATATCTTTACTTTATACAATGGTAGAAAATCTTCAGCATGCTTTCGGTCTTTTCCTTATGAGGTTTATTCGTTCATAGTTGTCATCGAGAATGTTATTAATAAGAACGAAATACTGTGTTAAAGTAGTGGCGGAATTCAACGTGTAGCACAGATTTAAAGTAGATGTCTTCGAGTGTTACGTTTGCAAGGAGAAACAATTGATGTAATTTGAAAAATAAACATTTCATTTCCATTTGTTTTTTTGGCATATTTTTATCAACTGGTTGCATGCTAAAAGGTCTATCAAGTTTGACAGAGGTCTTGTTTGTGTTCATGTCTGAGGTTTCACTAGATTTTGTAAAACCTACCAAAATAAGTCTTGTTTTCACTTAGGCTAGAAGTTTTGCTAAATTCAAAAGTAAAAACATCTCACATCAAAACACGACTTAAACTTTCCGCTCTTTCGAGGCGATTGGTTTGAGCCATCTGTTCATGACAAGCGTTTTCATTGGTTTCTACCCTCATCTTTTGGTCCTGCTTTGGCCATATCCGGCCCTGCACGGCCTAAACTTTGGTCCAGTTGAAAACAAACCCAGGTCACGGTTTTTACCCCTGTTGCAGCGTACATCTTTAAAAAATTCCCGCGTTGATAAGTAGAACAAAATATTTTCTCTTTCTCCTCCACGTGTAACAGAGTTATGTTGCCCCTTCCCGTTGAGGCGGTATCTCCCGTTTCTCTTTGATCATCGGATATGGATCGCTCCTAGCTTGCAAGCCTTCAAAGTTTATTCGCTGTTTGATGCATTCTTTCCCGAACAGTGGTTCAACATGCTGGCTGTTTCAAGTACGTCACTGAACTTTCTACTTAACGTCACGCAGGCTATGCTCATCACCAACTCTGCCCGCAAAGAAAGCACAGTGGGGGAGGTGGTGAACTTGATGTCTGTGGACGCACAGAGGTTCCAGGATCTCATGTCCTACGTCAACATTGTGTGGTCAGGTAAGCGCGTGACGTGTCTTCTTATCATTGGCTAGATCAGCCATGTCCAATCGAAATGCTTTACTGGGTCAAAAGTTACGTCACTGTCTTCGTGAGGGCCGCACATTCAATGATGTACTTTCATCATCAAGTTCATTCGAATGCTAACTGTATGGTGCTGTTAATCACTTCCGAACTGTGATGGCAAAGGTTGGAACAAGGGTAGTTAGAAATCAATTTGGTGCAGAGGTACACACGAGTAGAAAAGAGAAAACCAGAAATAAGTTTTGTACCGAGATGTCATTGGACACGTGGAAATCTACCAGTGCGCATTACGTGATAAACAGGCACTAAAGATCCCTTGCATCCAAACTGTCGAATTTAAGATTATAAAAGTAAAGTCATGCTGCTATTGTAGTGTACATACACAATAATAAAAACTTTATTGGGCCGTACAAAACCTTCGACTAGGCCGCATGCGGGCCGTGGGTTGGACATAGCTGGGCTGGATGAACCGAACAATACTTTAGAAGGTCGCTGGTATTCGTTGTTTGTTGACTTTCTGCTTTTGTTGATGATCACAACTTCCTGTTTCTGCAGGTCCTTTTCAGATCATATTGGCCATGTACTTCCTCTGGGGTACTTTGGGCCCATCGACCCTGGCCGGCCTGGCAGTTATGGTCCTGCTTATCCCATTTAACGGACTTATTGCCCAGAAAGCCCACAAGCTTCAGGTATGTTTGTCACAAAACGGGTGTAGTAATGGCGTTCGCAGAAAAGGATTCTATCTGCACATGTCACGCCTTATCAAAGAAGATTCGCAATTTGTTTCATTTAGACGGGCTCAGTCGTCTACTATGAAGCAGAAATTAAATGTTTTTTGTTTGTTTTACATAACCTTTACTGCGAATATTACAGTTATTTAAAGCTGATATATTGATTTCATTTTTGGTGCGACTAAGTTTTTTCGTTTAATATTTTGAGAAATTTTTTAATCCAGAATTTTCCTAATTGTATTTGTGCTAATTTTGAAAACTTATATCACAACACACGAGGTTTCTCTGATCAGAACGATGTAGTTACGTTCAATTGTACGCTTGAAATACTCAACAATCGAGTTGTTCAAACTTAAGAGGAAGAAAAGCTTGTCTGCTCCGCTGCTTATTATGATCCGCGCTGCAAGAACCTTTTCAGCGTTCTTGCAAAAACTGCAAAGCTTGCAATTTTTGTTGTTTTATTATGATATTTTGCAATGCTGAACACATTTTTGTCAATTCTGGTTGCGGCACGTGGTGGTTTCATTCTTTCAAATTTTGAAGATAGAGATGATTTGCCTGATACACCTTCCATCATTTTGTCTTTTGCTGACCACAGAGATTCAAGAATCTGCGTTAAAAAAAGTGCAGAATTCAAAGTCTGTTTTTCTGGTAATGGATGTTTGTCTTCGGTGTTAAAGTGTCAGTGGATAGAATTGCGAAAAACCCTGTTTTGGAGCCACTGATATTGATATTTAGCACATTTTGTATTGATAACCAGTGGTTTGGAAATAGTTCCTTTTGTGAGTTGAGAGATTGTTTGATACTACGGTTTTTCTTCTATCAGGTCAAGCAAATGGAATACAAGGATAAGAGAATTAAGTTGATGAACGAGGTCTTAAATGGAATAAAAGTCCTGAAAATGTATGCGTGGGAAATGTCATTCAAGGTCAGTGAGATCTTAGTGCTTAGGAGTACTTTGTTATATGCTACAAGCGACTGTCAGTGAAAGCAGCGATTTCACCTTTGTCGGCTGGCACGTAACTTGAGTAAAATATCGCTGTAGCGAAACGTTTTATTGCTGGATGATGATCGGTGAAACTGGAGTGCTTCACCATAAGGACGACGATCGATATACGAGTGTTCAGAAACGAAAACAATGGTTTCATAGTGAAAACAACAGCTGCTGTAGAATGATCATTAGTTTGCATTTGGTCTGCTGCGGACGTCCGCTCTTGTGATCGGTTGCCATGCGTCTGAGTTTCGTCAGGAGCATTTCACTGGCAATTGGTCAGCGAAATGTTTCGATGGTGGTTGGTGTGTTGTTCCGTTGTTGTTGGTGTGTTGTTCGCTTGGTGGTTGATGTGTTGTTCGTTTGGTGGATGGTGTATTTTTCGGTTGGTGGATGGCGTGTTGTTTGGTTGGTGGTTGGTATGTTGTTCGTTTTTTCAGTGTTCTTTTGTTATTTCAGGGTTCGTCCGTATTCAGTTTATTAAAGCCAATAATTTACTATTTCAAACATTACTTTACCACAATTTAATAAACCCTGATGACAAAACATCGACGGAAAATTCATTTAAAGCCGGATCTGTTCGGTCTTCATCCAAACTCAAGTGAAGCCAAGCCAGCGATGAATAGAAACTTCGGTACCGTACATTTAAAAATCTTTTGAGTCGTATCGCAAAAACGTTCTGCGCTTGTAACAATAGAGCAAGATTGCACATATCAATAGAGCTTGGATGCACATATCAATCAAGATTTGCATAGTTATCAAATTTATCACCATGCAATAAACACGTAAGAAGAACTGTACGTATGCCGTGCAATATTATATTTGCTCAGCACTTGCTGATTACTGTAAACGGGCAATGTGTAAATCACGTTTTGCAAAAGTTAAGGCAGCTTTCAAGAAACTATGGTTACAAGACTGTCACAGCTGAAGCACATCGTAACGAAGCAGTTCGTGATGCTTTCATTTCCGGTATAACGTCAATTCCCATTCAATAAAGGCTCCTGAGAAGTACCAGCGAAGGTGCTGAGTGAAATCCCAATGCCCCGGGTTATAGCCCTTTCCCTCCACTGACACGGGTTCCACTCCAAGTCATAAATGTTAACAAAACTTTGCTGAAAGAAATAAATTGCTCATAAACCCTGCATCCAGTGAGATGAAACTAGTTGCAAAAGATCTCCTGCAGCAATGGACTCTGCACCGCGCACATTTATCTCAAACAGCGGCAATTCGCGACGTGAAGCTTGTTCCTGATAACTTCCTCACTGACGTTATTCTGGGACAAGACTTCTTCGAGCAGTATGAGTTTGTGAAACTCAGGTTCTGATGCAATAAATCTCCGCTATCTCATGGGGTATTGATAAGTGACACTACAAACGTTGCTCCAAGACTTTTCGAGCATTTAAAATCAGATTTGTAAGCCGGTTGGTATGTTGGTGTGTTGCTACGTTGGTGGTTGTTCGGTTTTCTCAGAGTTTATTGTTATTTCAGAGTTGTTCGTATTCAATTTATGAAAGCTAACAATTTACTATTTCAAACATTAGTCCGCCGCAACAGCCGAAGCACACCGAGTCAATGACATAAGATAGAGTAAACGTTTCCGTAAAATATGGAACAGCAATATGCTATAATACTGCTAACATCGTCAGTGCAGTGAGATGTGAAATACCAACGCGGTAATAAGCTCACATTATTTTTTGCAACGTCTACCTGTGAGAAACTGACCTTCAGTTTTCGCGAGCCAATGTCATTGATTTCGCAGATGCTGACAATGCCTTCGTGAACGAAGCTAATTTGTAGCATTTTGTGTTTTAAAGTCGCCAGATTCAGACAAGAACCGCTTTAGACTGAAGTTCTTGACGTTACCGAGTTTTCTCCTCGTAAAATATTCGGTCAGCATGTTCTAAATTAGAAAACACCGATTTGCAACATAAACTGCCTTGTTACCTGAGTGTCCAACAATTGAACTGAACATACTGGCGATACACTGATAAAATGGCAATGACGGAACTTAAAAGTTTCGATAAATACACGGCCATCTTTCGGTCGACATACTTGTGAGAAATGCCCGAGGCCCTTCATATGATATCGCCCCCTTTCTTTTTGAAGGAAAAAATATTGGATCTGCGGGAAAAAGAATTGGACCAGTTGAAAAAAGCAGCGTACCTGTCTGCTGGAGCCTCTTTTGCTTGGGTGTGCGCCCCGTTTCTCGTAAGTCCTCCTCCATTCCCTTCAACGTATTATGTTCTTTTACAACGTTCCACCAAACTCACCGTCTTTTTTCCCAGGTGTTCGTACGACTCTGCTTAAATAATAATCAGTGGCTTCATATAAACTGTTTAGCGACTTGTCTGCTCGTTGACGTCCTTGTTCAGATCTAGCATGTCCCGAAACAACCGCTGTATTTCATCCTATTGACTTATATTTTAAATATACAGTGATCTTGCAGTTAAAAAACTGAATTGTTACCTTTCACGTACCGGCGTTTTCCTGTATACACTGTTTTGAGAATGGAACAAGTTTAACGGAAAAGTTTAAGCTTAATGGTACATTCTAGGGCTTAATCTGTTTAATGAAGCACATTGTGATAAACCAGGACGAGTATTTCCAGGTGTCCTTGACCACATTCGCCGTCTACGTTCTGTCGGACCCCCACCACATCCTGGACGCCGAGAAAGCGTTCGTCTCAATTTCCCTCTTCAACATCCTCCGCTTCCCTCTCATGATGCTGCCTGTCATGGTCTCCGCCCTAGTTCAGGTACCTCTGCGACGCTATGATGCTTTTCTATGTTTACCATTTTCACGTAAGAAATATACTTTCATGGCTGAGCATCATTGTGAAATGGCGATTGCGGTGCTTGAAAGCAATAACAATGACAACACACTGCCCCAATGAAAAGTTTCAGTTTAAAAATGGTTTAAATTGCCGTAAATCAGTTCATGACCAAAGCCCGAGTGAAAAGCGTACGTCACAAAGTTGCTGTGGTGCGAGTGAAAAGTAGTACGTCAAAAAGTTGGTTTGGTGTCCAAGTATAAAATAAACTGCACGTTTTATGGCATACATGAACATCGTATAGTCCAATGGTTTTCAACCGGGGGGCCATGACCCAGTGGCAGGTTATGATGCTTTTTCCAGTGGGCCACAGATATTGGCATAAATCAGAATGGAGGCATTATGAGATTTGCATATTGATGTCATTATGATCACATAAGATAGACGAATAGCAAAAAAATTCGACCTGAATGTTACGTTTGTGATAAACTCTTACTTAACAATGCTAACTGAAGATGTATTTACGAGAATTTATAATTGTTAATGGCACAGCAGCCATTGCTAAGCTAAAGTTATAGAAGCGTTAAATCTGTGAGATAATAAGGCCACCGCCAATATCTTTTCTAGTTGAATGCCCCATGAACAGAAAAAGATTGAAAATCCCCTGTCGTGGGAGAACACCTGCTCTACAAATTAACAGGTTTTCTTCCAAACCTTCAACATTGTTCACATCCAGGCGAACGTCAGTTTGAAGCGATTGCAAAAGTTCTTGTCGCATGATGAGCTCGACCCGAAGAACGTTGATCGGAATCCTTACACTGATCGAGCGATCAAAGTCGAGAACGGGAACTTTTCGTGGGGAAAAGATGAAGCCACTGTGTTGAAAGAGTAAATCTTGATGAGGAGCATGTTTCTATATTCTAAACCAGGGGTTCCCAACCTGGGGTACATGCACCCCCAGGGGTACATTTGCCTATCCGTAGGGGTACATTCCAGGTTATCAATAGAAGAGCAAAATATATTTGCGCAGAATTCATTTCCAAATGTTTGCACATATATCAGTGAATATTCTTTTCAAATATCATTATATGCTTATTGTTAAATATATCAATGAATAATCATGATAAAATGTATTGTCATACGAAATCTTAGGGGTGCATGTGCATCTGTGGAAATACTGAAGGGGTACATGGTACGAGCAAGGTTGGGAACCCCTGTTCTAAACTGAACTAATGTCGACAACAGCTAGTTTTTTGTGGTTAACGGCGTGGAATTTGCTGAAACAAAACCTGTCAATAACGTGTCTTATGCCATGATTGTTTTGCATTAAACAAAAACTTATTGCGTTTCAATAAGATTTGTTATTGTTTTTCAGCAATATGTTTTTATCAGAATAACATTTAACTGTAACGCTCCGAATCACTTCCTTTGTAAACTTCATTACATTAGCATTGAAGTATGAATAACAAGAGTGGGTTTAATTGAAGAAGATATAAAATCCGAGTGTTCTGGTTTAGCATGTTAAAGACTGATTTGTAAATTTTGTGCCTTGAAATTTAACTTCAATGTCACAGGATTTTCTTTTGATTCTTAGGTTTGAACAGAGTCGGTTGTGAAGTCAACCTTACACAGAACCCAGAAAGAAATAAGTTGATTTTACAACTAGTTTTACGACAACTTAGTTATCGCCTCCCTATGCGCTAATTCGTCACGTGTCATTCATCTTAAAATAGCTTTGTATTTTCATGTTTGAGCCATGTGCTGCTGGAGTATGGTTTTGATAACTCTGCCAGTCTAGGATTACTATAAAGGTTCTACCTCAGGCGTTGATGTATTGCCAGTATTATTCAATGTTATTATTCGCTTCTGGCCAGACAGTTTGGGGTTCGATTCCTGTTCTCCGCTGAATAGTTTTGGGGGCATCCTTGCTTCACTGTTTCTGATCTGACAGCAGCTAACATGAACGAATAAAAGCCGGTGCAAAGCATTAACACTTAAGTGCTTTTCTAATTCACCTGTCCTTCTTAAATTGATCCTAACCAAAACCCTAGTGAACACGTTTACTCTTGTACTTGTTGCAGCATATCTTTCGACGTTGAGAAAGGGTCCCTGGTGGCCGTTGTTGGCCAAGTTGGCAGCGGAAAATCGTCCCTGGTATCGGCGTTGCTCGGAGACATGGAGAAAGAAAGCGGATACGTTGCAGTTCAGGTATCTCACGTTGTGTATTGTACTGAATTGCTAGAATCGAAAGTGACTGCCAGTCGAAAGTTGCAACGGGTACGGATGCTGCTCGTTCTAAGGTCAAGCTTTTGTGAAAATCGTTTCGCACTTTTTCCCTATCATTGCAAATCAACTAATTTTTCCACGTGACCCTTGGCAGGGCTCGGTGGCCTACGTGGCCCAGCAGGCTTGGATCCAGAACTTGACCGTCCGCGAAAACATCTTATTTGGCCAAAAGCTGGACGTTTGCAAGTACCAGGACACTGTCGAGGCGTGTGAACTGAAAGAAGACTTCGAGATGTTGCCTGGTGGCGATGAAACTGAAATTGGTGAACGAGTAAGTTGGAGGGAGGGGTCTGAGAACGCTGCTTTGTTTGTTTTTGTTCCAGACCAGAACACCCCCGGTAAATTCCCACGCGCAAACACCTTGCACACGTTTTATGAGAAAGCAGAGGTTTCTACACACACACTCGGGAAGTATTGAATGACGACGTTAATTTCGTCATTCCCAGCAGACGTCTGGGTAATCGAGATCCCCGATTCTTTACCCCAACTATTCGGGTCTTCCCTATCTCATTTTCAAAATAGTACTCCTTCCCATTGATTTTGTGTTGTTTCATGCTTTTCTTGTGAAGTTGATATAACAAACGTTAACTCTTGAGCGTCTTCAGCCAAACAATGTAATGTTATTGATTCAAAGGAAGGTTTCGACTACATTTTGTTGTTGAAACCCTTAGCGTTGGCATATATTGTTGGTTATAGATCAACTTCAATATTTCATTGCAATTTCGTATTTCGGACATCATTTTACCTTTTGACAACGTCTTCTTTAAGTTTTCTGTATCAGAAAGGTTGTTTTAACATCCTTTATAACAATTTATTGTGCTGCATTTTGTTCGGCACGTTCAACATGTGTATGAAATTTCAAATTTTAAACATGGGCACGTGTTCTGTGAACAGTAAGCAAACTTTAGCCTTGTGGCAAGCTTCTGAGGAATCTGCCTGCTTTCTGCTTTCATTCTTCTGCGACGATTAAAACTTGCAAGCGTATCTGTTTTCCATAGTTAAAGGCCACAAAGATGGCAGCAAGTAAATCAGTCACAGTTTATTGACGGGGAAACTAGTTTCGCGTTTTCCAACGCATCATCAGTCCTGTAAATGTAAGACAAATCTCACAAGCAAAATGTTAGCACTTGAAAACAAGTAAAGAAAAACACACGAACTGTGGCTAGTTACAACGACATTACTAAAAAATTTTAATAATGTCGTTGTAACTAGCCACAGTTCGTGTGTTTTTCTTTACTTGTTTTCAAGTGTTCTGTGAAGTTGCAGATTAAATGACTTGCCGCTGGTAACACGTCATGCGAGTAAACTTTCAAGCTTCAAACGTTCAGTGCTGCTTGACACGCAATCAGTTCTTATGGCTATAATTTATATCCTGTGTTCAGGGCATCAACCTTTCTGGTGGACAGAAACAACGGGTGTCCATTGCAAGAGCCGTATACCAGGATGCAGAGGTACGCATTTCGTTGAGTATGTACTGGCTGAGTCAGAATGTTGGCGAATGTTATTGGAATAAGATGTTGCACTTGGCACACCCAGTCTGGTATGCTTGGATTCACATGAGTGAATTGACACGTGTGCAATTTTCGCCCTGAGGCGTCCATGTGAAATCTGCCTGCGTATAATGAGCACTGACTGCTGCATAAACTGCGTTTCGAAAGCCTATTTGCCGAAATGGCTTTGCCATGACACATCGTTTGACAGGTACAAGACATACACAAGAACACACACAGTGCACCAGACACACACACAAACGACGCCTAGGCAGAGTTTTGTTTGAGGTGATGCAGGAGTTGCTTATGACACATGCATACGTGCTTGGCCCTTCATGAAGGCGTTCCGATAACAAGGCAAGCAAAGACGACAGGATTTAACGGAGGGTTCAGTCTGTAACGTTCGAACTGCTTTTTACGCCATGCGCCAGGCCAGAACACCATAGTACCAGTTTACTTGATCTTGATGAGACCCGGCCTAGGGTCGAATGACTCTGAAACACTTGCTCAACCACATTTGGCCCGCTTACGTCAGGTTAGTCGTCTGACCTGTTCGATTTCATTTTCTTCAATGAGTTGTTGATTTATTCCCGCAAACATTAGACGTTTTCAACGCAGTTGCCTAGGAGTGTTGGGTCGCAACCGGTATCTGTCGTGGTTTGCCCAGTTCCGCAAGGAGCTGTGCGTGAAAGAGAAAGTGTAAACTGCAGCTAAAATGAAACTCGGCCGAGTTCCACAGCCCTTTAACATCCAAGCAGACAATTGTTTGCTCTGCAGCAGTTCATATTTTAGTGCCTTGAAAAAGCAAACTTTCAACCTTCCGTTAAGGCCAGCCACGTGAGAGGTCATGTGCCATGTGATGGAGAAACCTTCATGTGAAGTATTCAAGCGTTATGGTGAAGCATTCAAACCCATCCAAAAAGCGCTACTTCTGTGTTAATGCGCTCTGAACTACTTACATTATGCAGTCTTAATCTTTGATATACGTTGCGGTATTGACCAATCCACCGAAAACGTGAAGAACATCAGTAACAGTTGTGACAACTGCTCATCAGGGTCCATGCTTCTCAGCGACATTAAACTCTCTCAGTAATGAGCTCAAAGCTTCCTCGTGAAAGGGTGTCACGCAGTAGTGACGTCATGCACATGGAAACCGCAGCAGCAAAAGGCTGGGTCGGTACAAACATGGACACGTTGTAATACTGAAGGCGTTAGCACTGTGCAGTATTTTTTTGGTTGATTTGCCATCTCAAACTTCTATGTTCTATGTGCGTGCCACACCTTGGCGGTTGACATCCTTGTAGTTAATGTACTCAGAAATAACTAATAAAGACTATGCTAACGAGTTCTTTTACTTCGACGTAGGGTCTTAATATTTCATGTTCTGCATCTTCAGGTCTATTTGCTCGACGATCCTCTGAGTGCAGCTTCTTTTGGCTGATTGTTTTGCAGCTTCTTTTGGCTGATTTGCCAATCAGGCAAATCATCGATGTTTGTGCCTGATTTTGTCAGCGAAATGTTTATTTTTACTTATATTATTTGACAAAACTTACGTTAACGTGTTCGCTTACTTAAACACGGGGAGTAACATTTGATGTTCTGCATCTTCAGGTCTATTTGCTCGACGATCCTCTGAGTGCAGTTGATTC
>Ga0210059_1005899_pt1 | contig 19690 bp, 10 predicted proteins | sample Ectturendosymbi2_FD_188042 | JGI IMG/M metagenome (GOLD analysis project Ga0210059, IMG submission 188042) | Ecteinascidia turbinata endosymbiont from Florida, USA - Sample 2 (SPAdes) (version 2) | ecosystem: Host-associated > Tunicates > Ascidians > Unclassified | place: Key West, Florida... | reverse complement strand
ACCTGGAATGTTAAGGAAACGGTGGTTGGTCAATTCACTCTCGAATATCCAAATAACCATTCTTTGTACATAGGTTATATAAACTACGTTCTACACAAAACTACTATGGCGAATAAACTGAACCATGCAGAAACAAGGACCTCAGTTTAAAATACAAGCAGGCTAGTCAGTAATCATAGGCCTGTAACCAGCTTGGGACACCAGGGGTGGCGAAGAGTTTTCTGAGACAGGCCCAATTTTTTTAAACTATGTGCAACACATTTTTCCAGGGGGTGGCGTATAATTTTCCACAAGGACGAGACCCCTTGCGCTCCCCTAGTTACGGCCCCGTCAGTAGGTTTCACATGAAACATAGATCAACATAACATTTTTTAAAAATCTAAAATAATGCATAAAAATTTCGTGGGTGGCTTTGATTGCCCGGTTTGTTCCACACCCTGGTTACGGCCTAATTCAATTTACACGCGCATTAAACTCTGTGAAAAACAGCTTTGACCTTTTACTGCTTTACCATTCTCTTGAGTATTGTACATACAGCGCGGCACGGCGGCAGTCCTGTCGCCATGGAGAGGTTTATCCCCCCCAAACAAAGCTCCAAGCCCCCCCAAATTGAAACATGAAACACTAAATCAGTGGAGTTTTCGTCAATTTTTAGAATGTTAAGCCCTCCCGCACAAACGCAAAGACCCCCTTTTGAAAACTTTTTGGCGACGGTTTTGCAGCGCGAAACTCTCATTGATGGGCACTCTATGGGCGTTTCCACAGTCTGTGTTTCATTTATATGTGCATACACTGTAAAATAACTTTTGCTATATCATAACTGTTCAATGACTATTTTTTTCAGATCACGTTTTTTCTTTATTAACTTTTTTCAAAAAACATCTCAAGGTTAGGTTTTTTAAAATAGATCCTACGTCAGTAAAACAAAACCAAAAACTTTTTTAAAGTGCAGCAAAAGGAGCGGTAGCGAATAGCGAATAGCGGTAGCGATAGCTCGCTACTATTTTTATTCAGTAACGGGTGCGGTAGCGCCGCTATTAAATTTAAAAAGTAGCGGGAGCGACGCTATTAATAAAGTAGCAGTTGCCCACCTCTGTCCAAATCCGCCGAAAAACTAGAAATCAAGCAGGATTTAAATCCAAATCCATGTTCATCTCGGCAAACCAGAGATGATTCTTAGACCTGTATTAAGTTTGAACAATTCAGGACTGGATCTGGATCGAAAAAGATGACAGTCCCCTCATCTTTTATTCAAACCAGGAGCCGAAACGGTTTGGATTTAGAATAAAACTCTAATTCCATCAGATCTGTATATCCAACCTGTGTTGATCACTGTTGTCAAACCTTCAAACTGCCTGCAGAAGTTGACTGTAGTCAACCATAGGCGTAGTCAGGGGGACCAAAGGGGCCATGCCCCACCAAGTTCTAGCATATCTTGTCGTTTTGTGCTTCGAGACACGTTGTTCCAAACTTAAAACTGTTGCTCGCTTAAATTCAAACAATTTGGCCCCCAAATAATATTTGAGCTAGCTACCCACTGTTATCAACCCGTTTTTTTCCTCTACATGATATATCCTTTACCGATTACATACACCTCTTTATTTTAGATATGCTCCAACCTGAAAATGTGACGCAAATTAGGATTTTTTGAGAATGAATACATCGGCCACTGGGGTGTGTACAAGACAAAAGGGGTTAGTGCAGTTGCGTAACTAGTGGTTTGAGCCTCTGTGGCGCAGAAATTTGGTACTCATTGTTCATCTTTTCTTGAAGACTGAGATCACTCAACGTGAGCGAACAAGCGCGAAGACGCGATGGAAAAGCAATGCGAGCAGGAAGTAACACAGTGTTGACGCGACAATTATGACATAAACAACGCCCGAACTTAAGCAAATGTTGAGCGAACGGTTCAGTGTCACGAATTTTGTCATCCTGTGATTGTGCTTTTCTGCCCTGAACTGACTAGTTTTGCTGTACCATAAATATATGCGTTAGTCTCACACCCGATGAAGAGCGAAGAGCCAACACGTTGTTTCTTTCACGTTTTTGATGCAAAATCCTTCGCATTTCTGCGCAATTCGAAAGCGTTTCCAAAACATTACAATGGTTTCATTAACTACATCCTGCTGTGAATGCACCAAGTGACATAAAATTTTGTGAAAATGTTCAATATCGCCAAGCAACAACCCACAACTTCGCAACATTTGCTTCAATCAGTCAGCAAAAGGTTCAGCGCGATGCGTTGCTGTAGCGAATTTAAAAACGCGTAAATGGAGCAATAAATAATCGCTGACCCACCAAATCACGCTTGATGCATGTAAAAAGCACTGATGAATAAAACTCTTATCAGTTTGTACATTAATTAAAAGCTCTAAATAAGAGCTTATGATGCCAACGTAGTAGGCAAAATATATCCTCTTTATGATCTTGGTGAGATCTTTGCGTGACTTAAACGCATTTAGCATAACAAGTAGCCTACTTCATGGGAAAAACTCGCTTGTGACAAAAGAGAGTGGAAGTCAGCCATTGAAACTGGAAAGAAATATCGAAAAAATCATCCTTGGAAAATTGTGAGTGCCGCCGTGCTCATCGTCAGACACGACGGGATAGGCCTTGATGATAAACATCTTGGTGTGTTCTTAGCTGTGAAAGCATTCCTTTCGATAGACAGCGGTCTAGGTTTTTGCTGTAAGCTTTCGAGAAATCAGCCGACTGGGCTCTGCTTTTTGATGCATACTTTTGATTGCATGATGCATACTTGCACATATTTGTAATCAAGTATAACTAGTCTCCACAAAGGTGACAATAAGTCAATCGAGCAAATTTTTAAAATAGGAAATCAACTTCACGTAGGCAGCCTCAGTTCTCAAATCGGCAAGAAATGCTTAAACAAGAACGTAGGACGTAAGCACACTCAAGAGTAGACTGGAAAGAATGAACTTGTAGACTTGAGTTTGTTTGCTTTCTCTTGACTTAGCATGGCAACGTTTCACCCGTAAGCATTGCTTGCGGATTTTAGGACCAAGGATGTGTATACATAGGAGTAGCCAGGGGGGCCCAGAGGTCACGTCCCCCCAAAATTGTTCGCATATCTAGTGATTTTGTGCTTTGATAGGCGATGTCCCAAACAGTATACTGTTGCTCGCCTAATGTCAAAATTTTTGGCCCCTCAAAAAACTTTTGAGCTGGCTACACCACTGTGTGTATAGTAATACGTGAAATCGATTCCACTTTTTTACAAATTTACTCGATACGTTCGCTTGTCGGTCACCTTTGCGGATACTAGTTACTTGAAAACAGTTTTCACGTTGTCGAAATTAGTTGACATTAGTTTGTTGTTGTTTTTTTTTCAGAATCAAGGTCCATATCACATGTAGGGCTAATGATGGTACAAAAAATAACGAAAAACATTTCCACTTTCAACGGAACAAAGGGGACATTTAACGTGGACAATCCAGCGATCTGGGAGAAAACAAACTACAAAACACACGAGAGACTTTTCTCTTCTGTCATACGGAAATGTTGCGTATTACGCCATTTGCATTGAAAATTGCTCAAAAATAGTCGCAAACCTTTATGACCAGTACGTAATCACAATCCACAAAACGTTTGGCATCAGTCCTAATCAGTTTCAGGAAATACCGTTTTGTTGTGTGTCACGGAGCACTATTTTGGGGTCCACAAAAATTGCCAAGTCATGTCTGAATATTGGTTGCGCGAAGCACCGATACATGAGGCGAAGTGATTGGGGATTTTTGAGTTAACCGGAAAAGATGCATCCAAAAGGATATCAGTAGATATAAAAGACTTTACCTTGTTGCCCAATTATTTCTGACCAACGGCGTAAGCGGAAGTCGCATTTTGTTCTGTAAAATTCCTGTTTGCAAGTAAAATAAAATCAAGTTTCCAAAGCCCTTGAAGTACATTTTGGCTGCTGATGTGCTGAGCATGAATTTCAGGTTAGCGCTTTGGCTCGAATTTGTTGCTTTGTCGCACCTTCGTCGCTTTGTTCGAATCTTCACGTTTGTGGAATCAACAGACCGCAATCTTTAAGTTGTGCTTTGTCCATCTTGCAGAAAGTAAAGGTCAATTGCGCATTTCAAGCACTTTCCTAGTTATGTACTTAACACCTTGGGTTGCCTGCTCGGCTGATCGGAAAAAGTATGATGGTGCGCACCGAAAATTTAAATGTCAACCCCACGACAACTAATTAGCAAAACTGTTATAAACGACGCCAATCGTAGTTGAAACGGCGTTCAGCAGTGTTCATGACTTCACAAGTCCATAAGGTTAAATATTAAAGAACTCTTGAACCTGTCACATACCAGGGTAAATAAAATGTCCATTATTGCCAATACTGCCATCAAAAAGTAACTCGCAACTCAAAAGCGTACGTAGAGCAATGAACGGAACTTAAAGTGTACGGTCACTGAACGGATGTTCAACCTCTGTGTGGTGGTTGCAGTAACAAAGTAACCATAAGATTTGCTAACTGGTCGACCACAAGATTTGTGTTGCTGAGTGCGTGGAGTCGATATGATGCAACGATGTGCGTCAGGAGGAGGTGGCAGGGGAGAGCCTTCAGACCCCACGGTTGCAATGGTGTGCGTGCGAGAATTGAGCTGTGGAAAATTGAAAAGCTCACGAAAACATTAACGGTTGTGGTGACTTCAGAATGTTTCTGGAAAATCAGAAACAAAATTTTGCTGGTTGATTGCTTGTTTGCTTCCCTTGTGGAGAGCAGTTGCGTGATTATAGATATGTGCAAGTTTTAATCATCGCAAAAAGATGAAAGCAGAACCTAGTCGCCTGATTCTTGAAAGCTTACAGCAAACCTAGAGCTTCAGTTATTTCTGCATGCGTCATGACATGGATATGTCATTATCCCAAAACTATTAATGTTGACGTAAAAGTGGTCGAATAAGTGATTAGAGAACGTGGCAAGCGCGTGACTCTTGCATGCTTGGGATGATTGATCGCGACAGTTTTTGCGAAGTGCTTGTGACGAATATGCTTCATTTGTTTTGTATCAACCAAACATGTTTTGACAGCAGGATTGTAAGACGGCGGACACAGCGGTGTCTCGCCGTTATCAGAAACCCCATGGGACAATGCAACGTTTGAATAAAAGTACAGCGTCAGTTTGCAAAGATTGAATAAACGTATTACTGTAACGCTCTTTGGCATGCTTGATTTAAAGTTGTTAACGTACTTTGTGCTACAAAAGCTTTTTCTCGCGTACGTAACGGTACACAGTTTTAGATGCAGAGTAGGTAATTGTAGTCTGTGACCCTGACGATAACACTAAATGATGGAACGAGACTGCATTCCTATTATTGATTTCAACTCTTGTGGTTTGAAAAATGCTTCTTGTTCAGATGAGGAGTTGCAAGAAACGGGAAGAGGTTTGCTGCAAGCATTTTCGGAAGTTGGATTCGCGTATTTGACGAACGCGGGAATTGAACAGTAACTGAATAACAATTATTATTGTTGTTGTAATAATTATAAGTTGATGAAATTTTATTGATATTAATCACTGAATATATGTTTCTCATTGTTCCTTTTTGTTGAAAATTTGATGCAAATTTGTTGGCTAAATCAGGTGTAAATGCTTGCGTCAACGCAAAACCACAACACGCATGCACAGGGATGTTCATTTTGTGACACGATCGTATATATGTTACTGTACTTCAGCTGCAAAAACCTTGTCACGTATTTTTGCGCAGTTAAATTTGCGCTGAGATCAAACTTGTTTTCACCAAAAACACAAAATAGAATTGACAATTCATGCCACGCAAGCTATTGATCAAATAATGACAGCTTCACTGAGACTGCAAAAAGAAATTATGAATGTACTACTGTGCATTCCGAACGATTGCTTCTGTTAGGAAGACAAATATGATATATGAGACCTATTTAAATTACTGCCAGAGATAACTATGGTCCACACCAACAGTTTTATTTACTGTCAAGATGCTTGTACACGCGCATGAAGTGTGCAAACCATTCAGATGGCCGGTAAATTTATCTGATGGAAGCATTCCAGTGTCGTTTCAGAATTAAAATCAAAAGTACATATCAACCCACCGACTCTTGATATGCAGTGGGCACAAACATGGCACAAGCAGAAACTTAATTCGAACAAACTTGGGTACTGTAAATAGTTAGGCTGAAGGCACAAAAACTTCCAAATGCCGCGATCAGCGTGAATAAGTCACTGATCACAAGTTCAATGCATTCATTTCCAGGGCAATTGTAGCATTTTAGCTGAAATTTTCTGACTTTCCGAATAATAAACCATATACATGTTTTTGTATTAAAATATTCGTTTCTTTTTGCAGAAGCGTTTGTGTTTAACTAACTTGCAACATCTGTGCTAGATTTGTCTGAAAGGTAAAGAAACATTAATTTTAGAACCAGCTAGAGCAAAGTATCAACGAAATTCCAGTATTTTTAGTGTGCTGTGATCGCGTCAAACAGCTGAAAATGCAATGTTTGTTGAGCAATGAAAACCGTTTACAGAACTTTCATCTCATAAAAAACTTTGATAGTGTTGCGATCGGAAAGCCCGAGTGGCATGTGCGCAAAGCTTCGCACGGTGGCAGCAAGCAACAACAGAGTTCACGCGCCGCACGCTAGTCATTACGTTCAGTCGTGCACGTGTTAGTATCGGCAGAGCTTCCACGCCACGATCACTCTATTATTGCTTGTTCGTTCACGCGCCGCGATCACTCTATTATTGCTTTTTCGTGCCACAGTTATCTACTGTTGTTCTTCGTGCACATCCCGTTCGTGGTGAATCACACATTCAACGCAACGCCACCGGATAGGTTGCAACAATAGTTAAAATATGACTGACTACGCACAAGAAACGTTTCATAATATTGTTTCCAATATAACCAGCCAGGTTGCAAACTCTAGTCGGACTTAGCTTTGACCTATGTTACCATGTGTCACAGTGATATACAGGCCCGTAGCCACGAGTGGCATTCGGGGGCAGTGTTCGCCAAATATTTTTTGTGCACACCCAACTTGTGCTGTGCCCAAGGAAATTTGTTTATACAGTACATATAATAAAGACAAAAATCTTGCCCCCTAAAAATGTGTTTTGCCCCACCAAACCTTAAAACCTGGCTGCGGGGCTGGTGATATACCTTGTGACTTCGTCACACCTGGTGCTGGAGATTTAATATTTTATTAAAGGTACACTGGTTTCGGTTTTCTTTTGATACATAGAAAGCCACTACTGTGGCCCTGAAACATCTTTTCATCCATAAGTCACGAACCGGAGTAACGATTTCAAAGTGTTAGACATTGATGGAAAGGACAAACCGCATCTCATGATGCCACATTTGCGCATGCCTGACGTCAATGTGACGTATTACAGGGGGAAACTCGATTATTGCATTTTGAAAAAATTTTAGTGAGTTTTTTCGAAGAACTGTGCAGCTAAAACTATCCACATTGGAAAAATATTTTTCACAATAAATGTCACACATACGATCATTTTGTTAAAAACATTTTGACCTAACCTCTGCTTTTGTCGTCCAGGGAGATAAAACATCAAAGGCATTTCTTTCGTTTCTCGTAGTTGAGGCTTTATTACTCTTGTTCGACAAACAGCAACTATCTACAATTCAAAGGATAGGTTGACACATGTGTCTTCAGCTTTTCTACCAAATTTGAAGCGAAAATCTTAACAGGAAAAAGTATTTGCAGTTCTTAGGCAACTTTTTTTATTGAAAACAATATTTTTTGGGACTTTACAGCACTGACTTTTGAGAAATAGGACCATTGAAGACATGAAAAACGCTCCTAGGATGAAATTTCGGAGATGTGGTCAGCTGAAATTTTTTTTCTGACATCACTTTGGGATTTCGGTCTGCAGGGGAGATCACGAATATTTTAGAGATATTTTAGCAGTTCGGCTTCTTTGTGAGTTCGTCAATCAGAAAGTACTGGTTATATCTATCTGGCATTTACAAGAAACGTTGATCGAAATAGACTTTCATTCACCTTTTTGCAAAGTTTTAGAGCGGACAGTTAACCAAAAATAGCCCCAACACATTTCCGACCACTTGACGTTGACATAAATGTCATTGCACAAGTTTTTGATGATAGGATGTTGTTTATAAGTTCCAATACACACGCGCAGAAAACGTTGACTTCACTTTTATTGCTTGGGCCGCAGAAGGGCAAAATGTCCCAGTTTTTATTTGTTGCAGCATGTGTTCTTGACGTCAATATGTTTAGTTAAGATGTCCTAATTTCTGAGCTTGTGTTCTGGTTTGTTCATTTTAGTCTTGAGTTTGTTTCTTTCTCTGCTCTTACTTTAGCTATTCAACTTTTCACCCATAAGCTTTACTTACGAATTTCAACACTGAAGATGCGTAATTTTACGTGATATCGATTTCCTATTAAAAATTTGTCGATATATTCTTTGCTTCCCCGATTGTGGAGCGTTGGTATTTGAGTAACTCTTTAATCATTTTTTGAACATTTTCAATAGAAATAAGGCATTTTCCTTCCTCAACCATTTTCAGTCCTAAATTTTGATGATAGATTCTTATTTATAGTAATAGAAATCTTCTTCAAATCAGCAAATGTTTGGGAAAAAGATAGAGTGAAAGTAAGAAAAAAATTAGTAAAACCAAAAATTGGATAAAATAAAACAATAAAAAAGAAAAGACAAATTTTTATCATTAAAATTTTAAATGCAAAGGCGCATTTTTAAATTTCATCCGCAAGCATCTACAAATGCCAACCTTTTATGTCCCACGCGGGCCACTTTAGTGTCATGTCAAGTTTTATCGGGTATAGCTCCTGAACGTACTGGTCTAGAAAGCCAGTAAAAACATCCTTGGATTCGGGAAAGAGCAAGGAATCCAATGAATGTGACAAAATATACCTTCACATTTGAAATGTTTCAGAAAAATCCATATTTGAGCATTTGCCGTAGCGATTTTTTGGCAATTTTCAGGGAAAATCCGAAAACTCGTTCCCCGCATCCCGTTTAGTCTTTCCGATCCGGTTTTTGCGCTTCGCCAACGTCTGAAGAACCCTAGAACATCCTGTGCTCAAAAAAGTGAGTTTGGACTGCTTTTTTTGGGGAGAATTGGGGGGTAAAGAAGTGTGGGTTGGGTCAGTTGAGTTCCAGATCTTGTTTGAGGGTCCTGAGATAAACGTACAGGGATTAGTGACTTGGTTCGTACCTTAAAATGATCTAGGACCTAATCAGAAGTTGCAGAGTTCTTGATTAGCCTACTAGCCTAAGGGTTTGGTGAGTTATGGCTGAAAACAGACCAAAAAATTGGCTCAGCCACCTAGTGGATATTTGATTTTTTACAAGAATAAAGTTTTCCTGTCAATATTTTGGCTTGAAATTTGGTGGGATATTGCAAGACACCCAAATACACCTGTTCTGCAGCTTTGGTGGGGTTCGTGAGTGTTGACTGGTAGAAAAGTGGCTTGAACCGCAAAAAAGCGAAATACATGATTTTGGACCCCCGCCCAAAAAATTTAAACTTTTTTGATCATCATTGCAAAGGTAAGGTCTTTACCGCACATTTTTTATGTAGAAAGTTTAGTTCCAACGTGTTTGGAGTGAGCTCTGTGGCTGCTTGAATGGACGCAACTGGTTTTCCTCGTCTACGCAAAAACCGGCTCTCCCCTAAAGGGACGTCATAATGACGTTATAGATGGGCGCAATATCTCAAAAGATGTGGTTCTGTCTCCCGGACCCGATGATGCCTTCACTGACTCGCTAACTTAATCCGTTCAGAGGTTATGGCCGATCATAACTTCGAGAGCCACTATAGTCTCCCGCGCGGGTCAGAGTTTCGTTGACCTCTATCGTTACCGTACACTGTTTATAAGTTGTGAATATGACCTAAAATGCGATGTTTAGCCAAATAATTTATTACTACGTCTCAAACATTAAGAAAGTTTCCGCGATATAATCAAGTGAGCGACTTTTTGGTTGTTTGTCTGCATGTAGCTTTTTTAATCCAAAAAATGTTTTGAAAATATACATTGGTAATCGTGCTAGGAAATTGTAGTTGAAAACCTACTAGAAATGGACAAAAATAAAAACTTAAAGCATAATCTGTCTATCGAGATGAATCCTTTCACATTCAGGACCCGTATACTATGATTTTCAGTTCAGCTTCGTTTATATTCGCTTTTCGACCCCTTTCGTCTGTCATTACTCACATCATGAAATCCCAAGAACGCTTCCTTCACTTCACAAGCCACCTCGCTTTTAGTCACATAACGCAAAATGACAGAGATTTGAGCTTTGTTTGTGACATCCGTTGACTCGTCTACTTCTGCAGCAACAAATAGGGCTGCACTTATCTCCTTCATATAATATCTAATCACATCACCTATCGCTTCAATTAAATTGTTCTGAATTATGTTTGAGAAGCCAGAAAACACAATAGATGTCTCTAAATGTCTAGCTAATCTTTCTCAACAAGCCTATGTAAAAGTTCCACTTAGTCGCCACGATTAGAAGTCGAACTCTCATCGTTACTACGAAATGCTAATTGCTGTTTGGCTAGGAAGCAAGTTGCATTAACGAGGTCGTCTAAAATCTATCGGTCTTCCCTTGCCTTAGCATTGTGAACGCTGATATTTAGTCTTCGCTGTTCGATCATAGCCAAACCTATCCTTGTGCTTCCACTTGTTTTTACAGCAATTTCATTTTTAATGTGATTTGTTGACCTTTCATGTCTGCTGAGGCTTCTTGGTAAATTTTTCATGTCACAAAATCCTGTTGTAGTCCACCAGTGCTGCCACAGGCTTCTCGGCAAAAATCACGAAATTCACAAAAAAAATTCACTAGATCTGAAAAAAATCACTAGATTTAAATTTTTGCGTCGAAATTACCAGTTTTGCTTGAAATGATGTAGGCTATTTGTTTACTTTATTGCCCAAAAATCTTTACCTCATTTGCAAGTTTGTTAAAATAGATCATGTTGAAATCTGGAAAATCTCATACTAACAATAATCTTCAAGCTTTTTTCAAGAGCTGAAAGTGACACCACTCGCGAGTATTTAGAGCAATCAACCTAATAGGTAATTCATTATTCCACTGCAGTGTTCCTGCTAAGAAATGAAAATCCTGTCATGGCCAACATTGTAGCAATTAACACTAAACAACACGAAGTCGCAAACAAGAAGAAACTCACATTAGAAACACTTGTTCATTCTGTTGCTGCAAATCTTCAAGCTAAATTTCACGTAATCAATTGTTTACGGATAAAAAAGGCAAAATCTTTGAAAAAGGGCTGGAAAGTGGAAAAATTAGAAAAAAGACGACCGATTTTCTTCAAATACATACTTTGAAAAAAATCACTAGATTGCAGTGAAAAATCACATCTTAGCAAACTAAATTTAGCTCAAGCTATTGTACTGAAAGCGTTCAAATCCTAACTGCAACGTTAACAGATATGATAAAGTGGCACTGAAGACCACCTCCATAAAAAATGTCAAATTCAAGATTATCAAAATAAGGACAGGTTGTTAGTATGTAGGATACTTTTACTATAACGAAAACCTAACAGGCCGCTCAAAAACTTCGACTGGGCACGGGTTGGACATAGCTGTGCTCGACTATGGCGTGCGAGGCATATAGAAATGTGTACACATATCACACTGGTGATGATATACAAATTGCATGGAAATTAGTTGCATTTTCCGCGGTCAGGAGCTCACTTTGTAAAGAATTTTGCAATGTGAAAGCCAACCGGCGAGGAGGCACAGACAGTCGGTACCTCGCGTGCCGCTTTGTCACTGCAGCGCTGTCAGATCAGCTGTTGAGCGGACATAGCGCTGCATGTTCAATTTGTTAACCAACGTAACCTACATGATCTGGAATGTAGAATGCGAGTACATATATTAAAAGTGTATACAAGCATTACACTGTAGCTGACATGAACGTTACAGAGAGATTAATTGCACGGCACCCGCTCACCAACACAGTTTGTGACAGACTACTCAATACGAAAGCTACCCGGCGAGAAGAAGCACAAGCAGTCGCTGCCTCCCTTCGTGACTTTCCCCTGATTTGAAGAAGAAATACGCAAATTTAGATGTATTAACAACGAAAATGTTTAGAATCATACAACAAATGTACATTAAATTTGTTATTTTGGATCCCTAATTCGTTTTGTACAGTTCATGATTATGGTAGGGGAGGCATTGCCTCCCTCGCCTCCCCTGACGGCACGTCACTACTGCATAGAAATGAACACTTCAACAGTTACAAGAAATCTTATATTAAATGTTGTTTTTCCAGAACTTTTGTCGATGAAATCTTCGAGACAACTGAAATGTTCTTCACGAGCCCGCTCGAGGATAAACAGCGTTACAAGAAAAACCCAGGAGACAACCATGGTTACATTGGAATCGGAGCAGAGGCGTAAGTGTAATCACAGATTTCGATTTTGTTTAAAATTCAAACAAATTTTATCCATACCTGTTGGAGATAACCAATGACATGGTAGGAATGGCGTCAAATTGGGTAAAAAGAGTACGGCTTTCAAAATATCACAAGAAAGATGACTTACATGTTTGGCGACATCTTTCCCCACCTGCTAACTCTAACAGAGAAAAAAAAACTTAAATGCGAAGGCAATGATTATCTTCAGAAGATCTACCACAATTGGGCAAAAGCTTACAAACGACAAGCACCTTGCTTTAAGCAAGACCAAACAGTAAATCAAAGGTGTGTCAGGGCCTTGCAACCGTTGTGCACATTGTGGTTGCCATTGCAAAATTCATGTTACTATGTGCTTCACAAATAATGAAAAAAAAATCAATCTTTCCCGCTGAACCCAAACTTGACACGCGCAAACTGCGGTATGCATGTAGCGACTTGTGTAATATGTCATGAACAATATGTCGGCTAAAACATGAACAAATTTTCCACGAGATGGTCATCGCACCGCAGTAATTGGAGCAAACCAGGTCGTTAAATAGCAAAGATGAAACGATCTTGTCGCGGCACTATTCAGAGTCCCAAGACATCGTAAATAAGCCACCTATACATGAAACATATACTGTTATTTTTTCCGAACAACCCAGTGTTCGCTCTCTACATAAGTGTGAAAATAAATGGTGCCACCAACTTGACGAATAAATCAATATTCAGAACATGATCCTTCCTCGTATGAAATAATTTTTGCTATATTTTGTGCTGTTCGTTGACGTTTTTAACCTTTTAACCACCAACGCGCTGGTAATATGTTGTTATCACCGATCACAGCGGTTTTGGTTACCAGCGTTACCAATGTAGTCTTGCTTACGCATTCTGCCGACGCTCTGAATCATACGGTATGTTGCTTCAAGCTCAAATGGGTCCGTTGCCTTGCTTTAGCGTCAGTGAGAGTGGAAGTTCCAGTGATCACAATTGTTTGAGAAAGACGTATTTTCCAGTTTTTAATTGTGGCTGTTTGTGTGTTGTGATTTATTCAGTTTAGTCTTCAGTTTGTTTGCTTTCTAGGCTCTTGCTTTAGCCTTTCAACGTTTCACCTGTCAGCATTGCTTGCAGATTTAAGGACTGGTGATGCGTAGTGCTACGTGAAATATATTTCTTATTAAATATTTACCGACAGATTTCTTGCTCATCTCAGATGTTGAGAGTTGTTGCTTGCATACCTTGCAAGTAGTTTTCCTTCCATTCTTGCCAGTAACAGCTGTAATACAATCAATTAATCATGTTTTTACATCTTTTGAGGTTGTTTTGTAGTATCCTTCATAGGGCACTTTTCAAATGATTTACGGTTGTTCTTTTTTATAAAGTTTATTTGAACTGGGCTGATAACTTTTTCTTTGTTTGGTTCAGAAGATTTTTACAATTTACTTGGGAATTAGCCTTACCTATAAATCGTAATTTTATTCTGTATAAACGTAGTCCTGTAGGCCATCGGTCGATCAAAATTTTTATTCGTATTTCACACAGTCATACTGTAGAGAAGATTTTACCATGTCTTCTCAGATATTTTTGCTTTACAAATGTGTTCAGTCAGCTGGAGGCAATTTTAGTGCAATGCGCACATCTTTCATTGGATGTTTCAATAAAGAAGCTCGTCGTTAAACCAATCATAGGCCTACAATCTTTTCACTCCGTTTGTATTTCAGTTTGTTGCCATGAATTCCGATTTATTGATTCCAATCCATCATGGATAAAGTTTGTCAGAGATTGAGAATTGACCTGTAAATGAGGCATACAAAAATTGAAATTTGCTCTGAACTATCTAAACGTGGTCATTTTTCTTAAAAGTTCGCAAACCGCTGTTTTCTACTCTTCAGTGTACTGGTATGATTTTTATCGTCATTGGGAAAATTTTAGGGAGGTATGCCCAACTATTTTGCTGTCCACAAAGGATAGTGTATGCTGCCACACTTTTAATTTAGTTCACGTAAGCGTTGTTGCCCTGTTACCCACAAATCATTCATCATGAGCTTGACAATTTTTATTACCTCGCAAACGAATAGCACACACAATGTCAATGAGCGCATATACAGTCACTTCACTGTTCAAAGACACTAAGGACCTACATTTAATTGAACTAGAACCATCTGCCTATAAAAAACGGTGACCTGCATTTGCTTGACCAATTGCTTAAAGTTCGTATAAGTGTTGTTGGTGTTGCAAGATGATTGCAGTGCTAATTAAGATATAATGCCACACGCACAGCACAATTCTTGCAGGGGCCTGTGCAGGGGTTATTTCGGCTGGAACCAGTACGGCAACTGCTCAAAAAGAAGTCTTTTTCTTTGAAAATAACGGACACGCTTATTTATAAAGGTGATAGGGAAGACCAATCTCATAGATTCTATTTGAATAAGGACTGAAGATGTGTCATTTTACATGAAATCGATTTCCTATTAAAAAATGCCGACAGATTTTACTTCGCCTCAACCCATTAGGCCAAAGGAAGCTTCCGATAGTGATTTCACTATCGAGGATGTTATGCTTTGGCCGGGTATGCGCTTCTCCTTGCGCTCTCAATGTGAACTCTGCTCTGCAGGGCGCTTACATAACTCCCTTCCCTATGGAGGTCGTTCGAGCCATTCGTGCTCAACGAGACGAAGCCTACGTATCGAAGATCGTATGCTACCTTCACGTCATGGCTTCGAACCCACATCCTCCACCATGACGTGCCCCGCATCTCCACCATTTTTATTTCACTTCGCCTCAACCCATTAGGCCAAAGGAAGCTTCCGATAGTGATTTCACTATCGAGGGTGCAGGGTGCTTACACAGATTCCTTCTCATCCCCATTGTGGAGAGTACGTAGGCCTACTTGAATATAGATATGTGCAACTTTCAATCATTGCACAAAGATGAAATCAGAGGACCAAGGGCGTACGAAAGAGGGGTTGGGGTTAAATCCCTCACTTGAGTTTGATATGTTACAAAAACTTTATTACCTGCGCAAAGGAGATTAATAGTTTTCGTATACTTTTTGCTTGTTGATTTGTCTACTTAATGCAAATACCACGGAATGAATTTGCATGCAAATTTCAAGGAACATTGCAAATGGGCCAAAAAGTAATAATTTGCTTTTGGTGGGAATCTGGGTTATCGTATGCATCCAGGAACCATCTCACCACTTTTTGCAGACCTTTCGTCCACAACACATGTTTTAAGATTGTCTTTCGCGATATTTCACTTTATCCGAAACAATTGTCTTTATTTTGTCTGCTATGGCTGATCAGAGCCTGTGCTGATCGGCGCATTGGCTACACTACCAATTTCTGTAGCATGGTGGAACTGTTGCACGAGCTCAAAAACAGCAGTTGTTAACATAGAAGCATTCAGGCATTTCATAATGTCTCAGCAGGGAAAAAGGAAAACTAAGAGTTTGCTGGACTTCTATACATAACAAAAAAACGAACGTTTTCTTGCGTACTTTATGCGCATTCTCAATTCCTGTGTAGTTTAGCAAGATTCGATCTCGCAAACCGGGGTGTACACCAGCCAGTCCAGCCACACACCTTCTGCTCGACTGCTCGTATTGGACAAGACATTAGCGCAGCCTCTTTTTGCAGTTGTAAATTGCTCTGTCGTAGCGATGAGTGTCTTTTACTCCCCTGTTTTAACGCGCAGCCTGATGTTTTTGCAGTGACGAACTGCTGTGTCGTAGCGTTGCGTGCATTTTCCTCCGATCTCCAACTTGAAGCGCTGATAGTTTATATTCATTGCAATGACGCATAAAATAAGGAGAGTGCGTGTGGAAAAATATGCATATTATGTCCATAGGAGTAGCCAGGGCGGGGCCAAAGGGGCCATGGCCCGCCCAAATGTTTGGAAAACAGTCATTTTGTGCTTTGGGAGGCGTTTTTCCAAACAGAATAGTGTTGTTCGCCTAAAATCAAACATTTCGGCCCCTTCCAAATTTTTGGGCTGGCTACTCCACTGATTATGTCAACAAACTTCACCAAAACGTTGGTTTGGAAACATGAGTATGACGTCAAACTGTGACGTCACAAGCAGCGCACACCAAATACAGATGAACACCATATGCCACTGTGTGAACCCCCCTATGAATTTTTTCTTCGTGCACCATTGCAGAGAACAGTCGGTTGATTCCTCGAAGAGATACAGAAAAACTAGTGCTTTTAACTGTGATAGGGAAAAGTGCGAAATAATGCCCTGTTTTGCTACAGATTAATATTATCGTTACATGAAATTTCCTCAAAGGACACTCTGCAGCGAAATCACTGCATGATTGGTGAAATCAACTTTGGGGTTTTTGATATGTGCGTCTCATTCCAGAGATCTTTCAAAGTTCTGTTCATGCTCAATTATTGAACACAGAACATTTTAAGCTGAAGCAATTGAAAAGCTTTTAATAAGCTCTGCATGGATATCTGTTTTGACATATTTTGTATTTTTTTGTACTGATGTTGAACCTTAATAGCTGGAACGCAAACGTCAAAACTACGTTGAAAGGATTTGGCAAATTGACCTTTTGAACTTTGTTTGCATAATTATTTTTTTTATATAAGGCTTAATTAAGGAGGGTAATTCCCCAAAAGCCGTATAACTTCATGCAACTAAGCCAATTCCTTTATGGGTTGGTCGTCAGTACAATCCGTAAAACATGTTTTACAAAATTTAAGATTTGTGCTGGTGGTGGTCTGGAAGATTCAATTGTTACTTATCAGTACCTGAAAACCCTGCTCTTCGTATTTTTGTGCAAAATTTGTATTGTGTTTCTATGATCGAATTCAGCATTGATTCACAAGTAGCTGAAATCAAAGAAGCGTACAACGTAAATGGACAGTCGTTCGAACGCACCAAGGACGAATGGCCAGACGAGCTAGCGCCTCAATTCTCGAAAGTGATGTTGAAGTTCATGACACAAGCTGGCCAACTCAGCATGAAGATATTGAATGTTCTTGCAGTTGCAATGGGATTCAAAGTAATGTGCTGCAGTCAGTCTGAAGTATATCTATTTCGATTTGCATCGTTCGTCGTCATTCTATCTATAACTTGCCAAAGCGCACTGCGCTGAATATCGAAATAATGATGATAAAATAAAGCAGAAATCTGAGATCTTAATTCGGAAACGTTGACTGTTGTGTAGCTTAGCCAACTGTATTAAATGGTTTAGTGAACGCTTTTGATAAAAATTATACGTTGCTGCTTGTGACCGACTCAAATTGCTCTCCTTGTTCCATCAATATTACTGTATGTTCTTTTGAAGGATAAAAGTTATTTCGAGAAAAGCCACTCCATGAGGCATACTAAGGATACTTTCACGTCTGCTAGAATTTTGTACTATCCGCCTGTTGACGAACCATTTCGGAACAGCGAAACGAGATGCACAGCTCACACTGACCTGACAACAATTACTTTACTCTACCAAGATGGCGTCGGAGGTTTGCAGGTAATGCTACAAGGTGCAGAAAATGCAAGCAGCCTAAGTCTTACTAAAGGCTGATATTTCGTTTTTGACTGATCAACGCTGAATTTTAAATATGTTTCATGTCTTACAACAGAATGCAAAGATTTTTTATGTGTTCACAGTCTTAAACTCACTTTCCTTGACCAAATACGCTAAGCTCATCTTGGCAGAAAAGTTTGGTGATAAAATGTTTGAATTTGTTTGCATTTGGGCAATATATCTTGTAAAGAAATTGAGTACATCGTAACCATTCTGTATTTTTTGAAGGAAAAAATGACATGGCAATAAATGGCCAGATTATTACACATCGAGGAACTCCATTCGTAGGAGAGAGATGGTTTTTACACTGTTTTGGCCATACAGCCTGAATGCCACAGTAAAAGCTGAAATAAAAATAAGACTACACCAAATGCTGCACTTGAAATTACACTAGTTCACCCACGTGTAGTCTAGCAAGTGCCTGTGACAATTCTGATTTCCCTGTTTCTTTCTTTGAGAGTTGGACTCAGAATTCAGAGCCATGAAAAGTTACAAGGTTTGTAGCATGAGCCAGATTGGAACTGAAACTAAGTGGTGAAACCTTGGTAGTCTAAATGGGCGCCTAAATTAAACAAACTATCTGAAAACAATGAAGAAGGATAGAGATTCCAGTTAATAATGATCATCCAGTTTGACTGTCTTGAAAAATTATATTAAGCGTCAGTTGGTGCCCAAATCACAACAATCGCTTGAGATTTCCTACTGCAAGGAACTTCAACTTTAAAACAGCGTGTGCATCACCGCTGACACCGCAAGCCCAGTGTCTAACCTCGACGTCTCTGCAATCACTTTTTGATACACTAAATTTGTGAAAGCACAGTGTTTGGTTCGTTTCTTTTCCACCTTTTCGTTTTCTATTCGAAGTTAAGTTGTACTTCAGTGTGTACTCGCTTAAACTTTAAACCTTGAAAAAAGCAGATAAGAGCAACAGGTCAACTTAAAAATACGTATTAGAACGTGGTGACCATGCGGCCAATCATGGTTTAGCGCCATAACGCTCTCAACAGGCACGTGCTTATCCAACGCAGATTCGATTAGCGCTAACAATAAGAAAACCTTTAAAGCTTTTTACACCTTGAACTTGAGCTTGCATTTTTTAAAAAGAAATGTATCCGTTACGATCAGCATAAAACACTGACTTGAATCAATTCAAATAAAGCGCGCTTCTGCGCCAGTCAACCAAAGTCGTCTGAGTGAAGGCAGAATTTGAAAGTTTGTTTATTTTGATGGAGTTTAAAATCTTTGTAAAGGTTGTTCGAGTTGAATCTACAAGTAACATAAATTAGAGTGAAAGAACTTTCTGTTGGGTGATGTACCGTTGCTTCTCAGGTGCTAAACTCAGAAGGAAAGTATATTGACGCTCCGTTTATAAAAGGCTCTGTTATTGTAAACTCCGGAGACGCTTTGCAGATGTGGACGAAAGGAAGGCTCAACTCAGTGGTGAGTTGTACTTGTTATTAAAAGGAAGTAGTCGATGCGTTTGTACCTATGTGTCTACACAGCGGAGGCCCGCAATTGAACTGTAGCCTTTCATTACAAAAATTCCGTTGCGAATCTATATCCGGCTAATGGCATTACGGTGTTTACATACAATTTTGATCAACTGAGAAAAACGTAGGACATAAGCTAATCATTTAGCAGCTAAATTGCTGCTGATTGAAGCTTCCAGAATCTCTCTGCCTAGAGCAACATGACTATGTCGACCCAGGCCCGTAGCTACGGGCCTG
>Ga0210059_1005898_pt1 | contig 19691 bp, 9 predicted proteins | sample Ectturendosymbi2_FD_188042 | JGI IMG/M metagenome (GOLD analysis project Ga0210059, IMG submission 188042) | Ecteinascidia turbinata endosymbiont from Florida, USA - Sample 2 (SPAdes) (version 2) | ecosystem: Host-associated > Tunicates > Ascidians > Unclassified | place: Key West, Florida... | reverse complement strand
CCCTGGTAAGGACACCAGTCCCCGACAATTTCACGAATCCGCCATCGGTCAACATCTTCTTGACAACGCCCAATGTGCCTTACATTACAATAAGGACAAATTCTCTGTCCTCGCTCGAGCTCGCACTCCATTTCATCTTTCTGCCCTGGAAGCAACTTTCATCAAATCTCTGAATCCTCTTCTCTGCAAACAAAAAGAATTTGTTTACTCCTTGAAGATCTCCTAAACCTAACTCTCCATTGGTTGACTGTTCCAACGTTTTGACGAAGTCCAAATTACATCTTCAACCAATGACAACTCGCCTTTTCTTATCTCCTAAACCCTTTCTTATTGACCACTGCTTTAACCAATGAGATCTCTTCTTTTCTGTATTCTATTCCCAGAAGTTTTTATCCCAAAATTTTGCGCTTTTGGTCGTACTTCTAAAGCAATAACTCTTCGCCAACTGTGTAAGTGATTGTCGATCAAGCTGTTGTTCAACTATATTGCAATGCACAGCTGAGTTGGGCTAGTTGTGCTGATCTGGTTCAAAGTAATTGTTTCATCATAATTGTTCAACAATAGCTCGTCACTACAATGTCTATCATGGTGAAAATAGTGGTTTGAAGGCTAGCAAATACCAATGAAACCTTTTCTTTCCAAAAACAATGCAATTATACAAATTTACTCATGCAAAATTATGAAAAATGCTTGAGTAAGGGAAGAGTTTTGCAGATATTTTGGTCCTTTGGGAAGGACTTTTTGTTTTTTTGCAGGAAGTCAACAAAATGTAAAGAAAAGCTAAGACATTTTCAGCTTTTTTCGGAAATGATAAAGAAAGGGAAACTGTTGAATATTTGGCTGACATTGTGTAATATGTAACAACTCAACAACTTGAATGTAAAACTGCCAGGAGTAAAACATAGTACTTTTGATTTGATCACTACTACTCGTCCTTTCCAGAAAAACTTTAATATCTTTAAATGTTTCATTCAAAACCAATCTAATCATTTTCCGAGGCACTTGGGGAAATTAAAAGCAAGAAGATTCCAGATATATTCAATTTATTGAAAAGTTGATTACCAACATTGTTGAACAGTTTGGCAACTTTTCTTTTCGAAAACATTTGCTACTCTTTCCTCAAAACCCTTTTAAGTGACAGACATTACCAAATTCTCAACTGAACCAAAAAGATGCATGCACATGTGTGGACTGAAGATGTAGTGGAAATTTATTTCCAGAAAAGTGCTGGAGCTCTGCTGGGCATCTTCGCTTGTATTTCTAGGCAACGACCCACCATTCATTGCATTCACTGATGAAGGTGGTGAAGCGGAGCTCTGGCAGCTTGACCCAACTGGTGTGTACGAGGCCAAAATTCAACTGGAACTAATTGAATTCCAACAGAATGTAGCAGTTAAATAAATGTTTTTTGATGGCACACCTGAGATCTTATCAAAGGAAGGTATCTCCAAAATTTTTTCCACTCCCTGCAAATTATCAGTGGAAATTGTTACCGTGGTTGGTTCTACCTGCTGCTGCCGGAGGGGAGAATTGTCCTCTTCTGCAAGCTACAGTAAATGCAAAATTCTGGCTCCCACTTATCTTATAGGCCTACTTCAGTTTTGGTATTCTTTTGGTTTTTAGTAGTTTTTTTTGTGTTTTTCGGAGTATTTTTTGGTGATTTAGGGTTTTAGTATAGCCATCCACATCCGGATTCATCGTTATTTCTCAGCTTTTTTCAGAGTATTGCTAGCGACCCCTACAGTGGCCAGTGGACCTTTTTTCAGCTACGTTTTCCCTCCTGGCTTAAACATTTAGTTACGCTACTAACTGCTGATTGTCTACGTTTTCAAAAAACAAGTTCATGAAGCACAAGTTTCACATCTGTTTCACAAATAAGAACCTTCACCACTATCTTCTGCTCGTCACTACATGGGAACAAAAATTTAGCTAACTGCCAAATAGAAAATATGCCATTGTTCCTAGCAGCAGAACAATGAAAAACGCTGACAACGTTTGTTAACATCTGTATCCATTTACCGGATTTTGTATATCTATTTACAGTATAATTGTATTAAATTCTCATATTATGATTTTTTGTTAGAAAAATCCATGACATGTCACATTTGCATGACTTTATGGGAGTGACCAGACCTCGAAAAATTTTGACATAACTGGACCCTTTCTTAAAGTAATTGAGTAGCCCTGCAATAGACATTTAAAAATTTTCTACCACTTTCACTCTCACCTTCATTGTCACATGCTTAACTCGTTGGCTGCCGGCCTACGATATATTCGTACTTCGATTTCAGCCTAAAAAACAGCAGTTTTCGGTTGCCTTACCAACACCCTAGCTCCTCTGCCGATTGCGCTAGAGAGCTGTTCAACGGCTCAAACGGATCAGCCAGTCTAGTAGAATGCACTCAAAAAAAATTTTTTTGGTTGGGGGTGGGGATTGTTTGTGACTGACGTCATAAGTGAAGTAGTTTTAGGGTCCTTGTGGCTCATGTTGCCTGGCCTAGGGCCCAACCACTAGGCCAAACTGTTTCGCTGAAGTTTTCATTGGCAACTAGACTCGAGTCTGAGTCTTTTGAGCCTTTGATCGACTTACTAGCGTTTCTGGTTCAAAAGTTACGATCTAAAATAAACAAATTAATTAACTAACTAATTAGTCAAATATTTTTACTAACTTACATCACAACTTTTGAACCCGAAACCCCAGCAGGTCATCCAAAGTATCAAAAAACTCAATTGTAGCCTAGTTTCCAGTAAAAACTTCAGTGAAATACTACCTTGTAACGGTTGGCACCCAGGGCCAGGCAAAGTGGCCTAAAAGTCCTCCACTTATGACATCACTGACAAAAAACCCGCACCCCCAGGCAAAAAAATTTTTTTCAAGTGCAATCTACTAGACTGGCAGATCCATTTGAGCTGTTGAACAGCTCTCTAGCGCAATCGGCGGAGGAGCTAGGGCGTTGGTAAGGCAACTGAAAACTGCTGTTTTTTTGCAAAAGTCGCCAAAACCAGCCTGACGCCAAAGTGTTAATCTTCTTTATTATTGTGCAGTAAGCATCTCAATTGGTCTTCGTCATGTCACCTGCATTGTCTGTGAGTACAAAAAAATTTGCTTCTCTTTTAAGCCAAATTTTTCATAAAGTTTTTCATAATGGACCAGATTTGAAATCCTTGTTGTTTTCCTTCAGTATTCTGTAATCCCAACATGGGAACTTTTATTCTATATTTCTTTGACAATCAACCAATCCACACTGACTGCTATATATATAATTTATCAAGTGGTTTGTTGCAACATTGACTTCCTAGAAGAGCAACTCATTTTCTAGGATCTTCTTGGGTAGCTGTTCAGAACACTGCAGAATGAGGTTTTGAGCATTCTTTCTTGAAATGCTAATGCCAACTCAACAAATATTTTTCCCATGAAGTGATTAAAACGCGAAGAATCAAACATTGTTAATGGAACAACACTGTTCACAAAAAGATGCGTCTTAAACTGATTTGTGTATTAACTTTCACACTTGCAAGCTTAGATTCAAAAAAAGGTGTAATCAGTGTTTGACTTGGCTTATGTTCAACTCATCCTGTCTTTGAAGCCTTTCCTAATTTGTGTTCCTCTCAAACCTTTGTATATGCAGACCTATGCTTTCTCTGAAGATGTTGCTTCAGGTTAGATCTGATACTGGAAGCATGGGCATTAGAAGGGGAGAATGGAGGGGCCTTTAACATTTCCCATTATGTGAATTTTTAGCAAAAAAGGTTGTTTCATGGGTTTTGAGTGGGTAAAATGAAATCGCACCACTTTTGGCTATCACTGGAAAAATCCACTATTGCTCCCACCCTGGCAAATTCCTTCAAACACCCTTGATTGGCAGCCAATAATATCTTAAGGTTCTTCATGACTCCTCTGAAACTTCATAAGTATAACTTCCATTACCTGGTTCCTCAAAGTAGCCATACAGTTTACTTAAAAAATCCATCTTGATAATATAAAAGTAAATTCTTAGTGAATTATAAGAAAACAGGCACAATGCTGTGGGTGTTCAACTCAAAAGGGTCGTGTGCCAAAGTATTTCATGTAACTTAGTCCAAAAGCCATACTGTGTTCAAATGATTGCTGGCATGTAAATGAACTTGCCAGTTGTATTTTCATTTTTGCATGTTTTGTATCATGTGCAAAGGTAATTTAAAGCACATTTAATTAAAAAATCAGTGATTCCTTAACTGTCAGAAATCAACAGATAATCACCTTATCTGATTTAGAATGTGATTATCTAAATGCAACATCATGCTGTTCAAGACTAAACAAATGGGTTTTGCCAGAAGTGATAGCAGCATGCCTGCTGCCTTTGCTTATGTTGTGCACTGGACACTGGATTTTGTTTCTCCTTAATTGTCCTTTGCCCATGTACATAACCAACAGGTACGTAGTTTCTATCTTCTTGGCCGATCTAAGCAACAACACATAGTGTTATTTCACTAAAACCTAACACTTGAACAACATTGTAGTTTCTAGGTTAACTTGTTGCAAAGACATTTTTGTGAAATGTTTCTGACAACAGATACTTTTGCATTGATCTATGCTTTTAACTTCGTCAACCCTATACTTAAGAAAGACTTTGCAATGCAGTAGCATATATAATTTTCTTGGCTAACTTTAAAAACTGTATATTCTGAAGCTGTGCTGTTGTTGTTAAACTGAAACCAAATACTTGACAAGCATTGCTCTTTTAGGGTTAAACTTCCCCCAAAACATTTTTAACACCTGGTGCTGACAGAAAATACTTACTATAAGCTATATTTGTAACTTCATTACTTAGGGGCACCCAAATAATATCATATAAATATAGTATATAATACTTCTGAAATATAGCAATTAAGATCACCTTTTTGTAGCGTGCAAACATTTTATGTTACGTCATGCCATGCTCAAGAATCTACACCCTGAACAGTGGCATATGCAGAACATTTTCATGGAGTGGGTTTCAGTGGCACATGGTGGTCATTTGTATTTGGTGTGCGTTGTTTGTGACGTCACAATTTGACGTCATATTCATGTTTCCAAAGCAACGTTTTGGCAAAGTTTGTTCACACAATATGCATATTCTTCTACACGCACTCTTAATTTGTGTTTCAATGCACTTAATATAAACTTGCAACCTTCCATGTTAGGGTATCGGAGAAAAATAAACTCAACGCTACGGCACAATTCATAACTGCAAAAACATCAGGCCGCCCATTAAAACAGGGAAGTAAAACACACTCATCATTGCGTCAGAGCAATTTACAACTGCAAAATGAGGCTGGGCTGATGTCTTGTCGAATACGAGCAGTCGAGCGTCGAAAGTGTGCGGCTGGACTGGCTGGCGCACACCCCGGTTTGCAATATTGAATCCTGCTAAACTACACAATAATTGAGAATGCGCATAAATTACTCAAGAAAAATTTCAATTTTACGCTATCTGAAGAAGTTTAGCAAACGTTTAGTTTTCCTTTTTCCCTGCTGAGACATTTTCAAATGCCTGAATGCTTCTATGTTAAAACAGCTGTTTTTGAACTCGTGCAACTGATCTATCACGCTACAGAAATTAGTAATGTAGCCAATGTGGTCAGCGCATGCGCTGATCAGCCTTAGCATACAAAACACAATTGTTTCGGATAAAGTGAACTGCCGCGGAACACAATCTTAAACATGCATAGTGGACAGACGGTCTGCAAAAAGTGGTGAGGTGGTTGCTGGAAGCAGACGATAACCCAGATTCCCACCACCAAACCCTAATTATTACTTTTTGGCCCATATACAATGTTCCTTGAAATTTGCATGCAAATTTATTCCGTGGTATTTGCATTAAGTCGACAAATTGACAAGCTAAAACTATGCGAAAACAATTAATCGCCTTTGTGCAGGTAGTAAAGTTTTCATAAAATATCAAGCTCAGGGAGGGGGTTTTAACCCCAAACCCCACCTTGCGTACGCCCTTGACCCTGAATTTCATTGCACAGTATGAAGGGGGTTAAAAAGTTGCTTATATACGTTTCATTTGTAACTGTTCATTGTTGCTAGTCGTTTGTCAATGAATGATATTTACTTCTAAAAGCTACATTACTTACATTGCAATAATGCAACAACACTTCTTACTAATCTTTAGGTGTGGAAATTCTTCTATGTGCCTTCGGCAATCATACTTACACTTCATTGAAACCGTCACATCACAGTTACTAACTGGTCAGCACATCAAAATATTATTTGAGCTGTTACCATCGCAACATTTCCTGACCTGTGTTTTGCATTGACTTGAAAAACATTTCTGAAGCTTGTTGTGGATTTTCTAATTTAAACAGCCACCTTTCAGAAATCCATGAACTAGACATACCATATTTTTTTATTGAAAACCAGGACGCTTCAAAATAACGAGCCTTATCAAATGAATGTGGTTGATATTTTGCTTGGAGTATGTAGCTATTTTTTGTATTTCTATAGTTAAGACACCAAGAAAAATTAAAATAATACATTTACTGAGAAACAAAACAACGTTTAAGCATTTGTAAATACGCACATTCGCCCAGCCATACTTTTCTGTAGACAATACTTTCTTCAGGTTGTCTTTGTTCGATTATAGTTTTTCGTAAAAATCACAACGGGAATAGTCAGTATTCATTTTACTGGTGATAAGGGCTTTCACATTCTGCTTCTGTCATCAGACCACATGTTATTCATGATGGCTGACTGAATGCCTAACCGGGACTTTTTGGTTGACTGACCGGGACGCCGGGACAAAGCCTTTGAAACGGGACGTATGGTATGCCTACATGAACACATCTGTCCACTCGAATGTTCTGAGAAAAAGCTTTCAGTGTACTAACTTCTATTGAGGCATATTGCACTATTACAGCCACATTGGAAACTTACCTTTTTAGAAAGTAATCGTCTTTTCGATCGTTTGCATTAAACACATTTTGCTGAATATGCTCAGCTGAAAAAAGTTATGGGGCCAGCAGAAACCACGACTATCCTGCGATTCGCTTATGTAATGACAGACCCGGTAGCAAAACAGCCATCTCCAACAGATCTCGTGGAGCATCAGCAAGCGTTTGGTGCAAATCACGCGATCCAGCGCAAACTCAACCACCGTAGATCCCACCCTTCCCTACTAAGCAGCAGAAAACGCTGCGTTTGTGAGGCTGCTTAATTGGATAGTGTCACCCAGGCGCACGAACTCATGCTTTGATGCAGTAAATGTTTTTGTGTGTATTATTTCTACTAACAGCCAACGTTTCTAATTGCAAGTATCGGAAAAACATTCGGTGGTATCTTCGTAATTGTCACGAAATAACCAACAAGTGGATTTATAAACAAAGGAAAGTAAACATCTGTATAAACTAAAGTATTGCTCATCCCACATTTCTTAATGGCCAGCGGTTAGCAGTAAGCGAACGTGGTTGCGCTCTTGAATTATGAAGTGAAAAAACAGGAATTAGACTGCAGACCTTTGATGAACGGTATAAAATCTTTGGCACTATTGTTGAGTCGAGTTTGTTTGTTGTATTTCGTATGCTAAGTTCAAATTCTGGATTTGGATTTTCACATTCTGTGTATTGTTCTCATGCTATTTTGTAGGTACGTTGGTCTACCAGCCGGTAGCATCGGAGTTTACGATCCGACTGAAATACACAATCGTGGTCTGCTGAAAAGTCATATGAAAGAAGCCATGGCAAAACTAGCATATCATATACTATTCTTTTTTGTTTATCTGTACTGGTAAGTGTCGCAGCGCAGGGAAAATTGTGCTATTTTGCAATAATGTTGCTTTTGCAGCTAGTGCACAGAAAGGAAAACGTTCTTGCTTGACGCCATAGGAAAGTTATTTACTAAACTGTTATTTTGGATTGCTTTCTTATGAAAACTAGACCTACGCCTAACCGTGTCTTCGGAGAAGATCATTTAACCCACTTCCTTGTTGAATACCGATTTTTGGATCAACTGTGTGTTGCTTGCTTTTCGGTTAAAACTTCAAATTTCCGCTACATAATATATACAAACGCCACAAGTAAGGAGGGGTTTGGAACACACGCAGCATTTGCTTATATTGTGTGAAGTCCGTAGAAACGCTCAGAGTCCCGATTAGGATCTTTAGAAAATGTGTTATAACCCGTCAGTGGCGGATCCAGACTTGGCGCTGATGTTTTTCTGGATGAGGGAGTCGGTGAAAGTAGTGCAAGAGATCATTTCTGAGGATTTTTCAACACTGTCCGAATCAGGATTGAGGAATCTTTACTATTACAGGCCGCATGAATTCTGAAATATCGCTGGCAGACCGCGAAAATAACTAATTTAATCTTAAATTCTAACTTTATCTCTAAGGAAAATATCGAGAGAAGCTTATAGGGAGCGGGAAAGAGTTCTTTTGACTTCCCGTCTAAGCACATGCATAACATGGAGTTTCATTTTAACGCGATATTGTGTTCTAAGTTGGGTAACGACATTTCTGATTCGGGACATGTTAAATGTCCACGCGGGCCACATTTGACCTGCGTGCTTCACGTTCTTCACCCTTAGTCTAACTTCAACCAGATCGTTTAAACGTTTCAAAACTTTGGCAAACTGGCAGAGCCACTGGCACAACCTTTAAGCACCCGCTGTTTTAATTTTCTGTGGTTTTCAGTGAAGCCCTGAATGAGTCTGCGTCGTCACGTTACGGAATTAAACAACCTGTCGTTATCAGTAAGCGCTCAATGCAATGCTGCCGTGTACACTCTATACGAAGGCGAAATTGCTTTCCCGTAAAGTGATATCAACATTCAGCAGTTCTCTGCCACGGATATCCCATAACCAAGGCCTTATGGAGAGGTATTAAATATCCATCCAGACCCGGGTTGGCTTCGCTATAACACGCATAAGCTACTAAGTTGGAACAATATTTTAGTTTTTGTGAGAAAAAGGGGAGAATCAGAAGCATCCCAAAATTCTGAGATTTTACTGTTTTCAGCTGTTTTGGTAGTCTCAGCAAACAGGAATATGCAGTTAGCTTGTTTTTCTAGTTGGTGAACGCTCAAACAATCAAAATTACAACTCCTTCAAAAGCTGTTAAGACGAAGTTAGATCTGCTGTTTTCTGTTTTTAGGTGCCAACGCGTGTTAGTTTCTTAAATACTAGTAGGCATATTTTTCGTTCACTGGCCTTAACAAATGGACTGCGGATAATACAAGCATTCAGTACATTCATATAATTCATTGTTATTATGGTCATGAAGAACAAGGATAAAGGTTAATGATCTTCGTCACATGATGCAAAATCAAATTAGTAAGTCAGCTGCGAGAAGCCTTTATTTTTTTAACAAGAATTCTATTTCAGAGTTCTGACATTTGAAAGAGATTTGAAGCGACATACATTATCATACCTTAACGAGGCAGCAGTCAAGACAAAAGAAAACTTAGTGCCGACTTATTCAACCGCAAAAATAGCAGAGAATATTCGAAGCTCTCAGGCCACTCTGTTACAGCCATCAAACTCTGAGCGTGCGCCGTACGTACCTCCGCTCTACAGATCTTGCAACGCGCCCTTCTGTCGTTGCTGCAATTACAGACCCACCATATGCAGTATGCACTGAACTGATGCATTGTGCGATAGAGTTTTTCTAAGTCAGGTCCATGCTAGTGAACCAACTTGCATGATTTCAAAGATAAATTTGCGGACCAGCATCGTGTAAAGGTTGACGTGATTCGCTTAAATTCGGATGCGCTGCTCATTTTCAAGAGATCATTTGAAGCGTTTCGATTGCACTTTGTCATATGTTTCCATTTCGTACCATCGTGCACGCTGTACAGTCCACGGGAAGGGCTGGCGTTGCCTGTTTGTTGGTGCCGTAACAACATCAATGTTGCACAGGGCAGCTTGTCACTATAAGAAAACGGGTTATTAAGCTCCATTTCCTCTTTAGTCTTTCCGGTTCTCTAAGCCTGCTATTTAGCGAAACATTTCTCCCAAGCATCGTTGGAAGACGTTACTTCCCACCCCTGATGCAGGCAGTGTTGAAAAATCCTCCTGCTCTTTTAGTTACGCGGCTACGCAATGAACTGTGGACACCAGTGGTTCCCAACCTTCTTTGCCCACGTCCCACCTAATCACTTCTGAAATTGCGAGTGCTCCACATGTGGTTATATATAAATCTCATGATTTAAAAAAGTAAACTCCGTTTCACCTGAGAAGCCTGAAACGCCAATGCCTTGGTTTAAACAAGCTTTCGGGGCCCAGACCTCGTCTGTCGGTCTCGATGCCCCCTTGTGGGGCTGGGGCGTGCGCCCCACGTTACACACGCCCCACCGTTAGAAACCACTGAACCAGACAGAAAACAGCTGCGAACTGCAGATTATTATCATCAATGCTAGACAAGACTACCTCACCAATTATGACGTTCTTTTAGGTATTCCATAGGCTGAAACGTACTGCAGGAAAAGTGAGAGCAGTGGGTGCTTGATTGCAATCAGATGCTGGTTGTTGGGACTGTCCGGTAGTTAAGAGATATTTTTTATCACACATATAAGTGATAGACACCTGCTTGTTTTGGCGCTACAGTTGCCGAGGCAAACATTGCTTTTCAAAGTGTTTTGTTTTGATATAGCAGTAAAACTTGTTCAGGAACCTAAGATTTTCGTTAGGCACCATGAAAAGGGGAGAAACTCTCAGAGGCCGTGTGGTCGTATTTTGTGGAAGGAGGAAGTTGCCCCAGATCGTTTTTCAAGGATCCGCCACTTGAACGCACTGAATTATTTAAGAGATTAATAAAATTCCAAGTTTTAGGAACATATGCGATACCGTTCCTTTTTTTCATAAACAGGATTGTCAAGAAACTACGTTTAAATCAAAATTTTCTTGTAAAGCTTACTCGTGCTGTGAACTAACGAGGAATGATATGGTGTTACAGTAGCGCAGATAACAGTAGTTTTTTTATGAAACTGGCGCGATGAGCTTTGGTCCGTGTACTTGGAAGAATAAATCGCTTTTTCAAATGTACAATCCTAGATCATGTAAGGTTATTGCTTTCATCATTGGGCAGGATTGATACGTGTGAAAATGTCAGTTCATGAATTTTCCATGCTTTTTTCAGGTTTATCTACGCCCTGCTTGCCAGCGATTCAACGGTTAGTTCGTAGAATCCAACGCGAGGTCTTCTACTTACTGCCAAAAGGTTTTGCTGTGCAATATGCAATCAAACAATAGTTTGTTCATGCGCACCGTTTCGCAGGCTGTTGGTTGCAGTGCATGAAGTATGTCTGTACGTGCGCAGTACAGTGGAATTGCAGGAAACATGTATTTAGAACAAACTTTTAAGCCCATTTTTAAACAGTAAAGTGCGTTTTATTTTGGGGTGAATGAGTGCATATTACCCGCATATTTTACCTTGTTTTGCATAATCGTGAGAGTAATAAAAGTTTTTTTCTATCATTTTTCATTGTGAGTATGACAGCGGTAAAATGTGTTCAGAAAATTTTGAGCACAGGAAACCCGATAGACCGTGTTCGGAACGCGTAATTGCCGGAGTGAGTTAAATCAAATCGACGGTGTTGGAAGAAGTCGCCTGTGACGGGTGACGGCGGTTAAAAGTGGAAGACGTTTGAAAAAGTGTGAACTTCAACTCTAGCCTCGCGGCAAGCTTCTGAGTAATCCGCCTGCTTGTTTCTGCTTTCATACTTTTGCGATGATTAGAACTTGCACATATCTATTTTTCCTAAGCTGTAAGCCAAAAAATGGCGGAAGTTAGTCGATCATAATTTATTTCACAGGGAAACTAGTTTCGCGTTTTTAGGTTAAGCTTTATTGTCAGAAAAATATTCGCCATTAATGGCTTTTTGTACGGACTGTTGAGAGATACAGTTGGTTGAAGAAGGTGTCGGCCTTGACTAAAGTTGCCAGTTCATGCTGCGGGCTGCATTTTGTTCATGCCAAATGAGGCATTTTGATAAGAAGCAATCTCTTGGATGAAGAGTGGCATGTGATTAGGAAATAGAGCGTTTCCATTGCGTCCGAAGTGTGGGGGACACGTGCCTCCCCTAGAAATGTTAAACGTAAAAGTTTTCGGTTCAATGTTACCTACTTCCAAGAGTATCACACGCTTTTTATCATGTCATCTCTAGTTTCACCAGAATTTTAGTAACAGGCGCTTGTAATAATTCATTTATTGCAGATTCGGGGTCCATATCAAAGGCGCAAACAACACAAGAGCACAAAATATGTTTAGCCATAGCGCATTACAGAATAGGTGGTTACACACAATCAACATTGAAGTGAGTGAATCATTTCAACAGCGCCCCAACTGTAACGTCGTTTACCCACCATTATACAGGGATCCAGTACAGCAGCGTTTCTCAACCTTTTTCTACCTCAGCACCCCTTTTGGTCACTCCTAAGCAGTCCAGCACCCCCTACCATTGGCTAACACCTGGTTATTATAACGATAAGTAAAGACAAGTTTGTCCAAACGTAGTCCTTTACCTTTGACCGCCACATATGTGACCTTCCCAAGCACCCCCTGAAATTGATTTCAGCACCCCGAGTTAAGAAACCCTGCAGTAGAGGGATAGAAATGAAGGCATTCTAACATCAAACTTTGAGGTAAAGAGCTAGCAGAGAAAAAAGTGAAAGATAAGTCAGATGGGGGTGCACCAGGCCCGTCGCCGGGATTTAGCAGCAGGGGGGGTCAAAAAACAGAAAGAGGGGCCAAAAACGGAAGGGGGGTCCACATTTTTTAAATGTTGAATGTATGCAGCAACCGGTGGGCCAAACGTGAAATGGGGGGGCTGGGCACCACTGGCCCCTCCGCTGGCGACGGCCCTGGGATGCACAATGGCCCACAGAAACATGCAAACTGTTCCAATCAAGGTTTCAAATGTTTTGCAACACATTTATCATGAGATCGACAGCCCAATAATTTTCCTAAATTATAAAGCAGGATAGGGCGGTTAACATTTTACCAGTTACATGTCTTACTTTTTGTATGCTTGTCATGCACATGTCTGCATGCTGGAGGTCGTAGAGGAATCACAAGAAAATAAGGAAATCCCAGGGCACCACGTAGCATACACCGAAACAACGCACCAACAACTATTTCAGATGGTCACCGACATACAGGAACGTTAATTACATGAGGAAAAATGAAGATTTGTAAAAAGCATCAGACATTTGAAGCGATCGGATAAAAAAGTTACATGATGCACAACGTGAAAAGTGACACAGATTATTTCGCAAAAAAGGCATCAAAAGTCTTGAAACGATGGGTAACTTGATGTGGTCGAACACTTACATTTCTGTGTATGTAATGCATAATTCGGTAGGTATTGTATGCAGCGAGTAAGCGCTTCATACTAGTCTGTGTGTATTTGCTCCACAATTGGAAAGCACACACTGGCATGCAATAGGCACGAAATAGTGTTTTTACTGCAGGAAAGCTCTAATCGAATGTGGCTCAGAGCTTGTTTGCACAGTATAGCGATTTCACTCGTCTCTGGATGTCATCATCATCATCCTTCAGTGAGACCTTTAGCAAAGCACCAAGTATTTCACTTGGTCACAAAATTGTACGCGCACACCATTCAGTAAAACATTTGATGGAACAGGTTGTTTGTACTTTTTGGGGCAAAAAAGAACGCCAATTGTTTTGTTACAATTGAAGGCAATTTCGTGTTGAGCAGCATAGTCACCACAGATATCCAGAAAATGTTATCTGGGTTTGCTTTGATGTCGAAATTACGCAAACCTGTTGCGTAGCAATGGGATATATAATCAAAGCGTATGTAACCAAACATATCAGCAAGTACTGTAGAGACTAGCAAATTGTTTGTATTTATGTAATTTGTGAATGTTTGGTACGTTTGCAAACGAAGTTGTGCGGGTCTGTTTACCAGAGTATTTTTTGAGTTCGTGAAGGGTTCAAAATATTTTTTTATTTTGCAGCTTTGCGGAATTTTAGGGTGGGCCAAAAAACTTATTTTTGAAATTCAAACAAGGGCGTTCCCCTGCTCAGGACACCTTAAAACGCTATATGAGTCGGGAAATCAAGGGTGTCATGCAACCCAAAATTTGATTACGTTTTCCTGGGACATGTGACGTCCGTTATTTCCGGACCAAACTAGTTTTGACTTCCGACGTCCGTTTTTAATTACTTTCACAACAAAATTGTATCTGCGCAGCGAAACATACATAGGCCTACTTGTACAGTCCTGTCGCCACGGGAGAACTTTTGGGGGCGAATCCTAAAACAAATCTCCAACCCCCAAATTGAATTATGAAGCATTATAAGTCGGTGGAGTTTTTATCATATTTCAGAATGTCAAGCTACCCTGAATAAACGTAAATCCCCCCTATTGACAACCTTCTGGCGACGGTTCTTGAAACATACATAGCATACAAATTTTAGACACTGTACTCACAAAAAGGGATTTTGTAGAGGAGAATTTTTGTCTCTGCGTGAAAAAGTCACGCGCATTTTAGATCCGTTTTTTCTTCATATCAAGTCATGGTGTAGGAATGACTCTTCACATATAAGGTTTCGGTGGTCATGTTTGGCCAAACATGTGCTTGCAGTTAAAATCACATTGAAATGTGAAGGCAGTACGGTGCACAAAATTTGTTACACATCAGGTAACCCTGGGTAGTATAGTAAACCAATTTTCTGTATATAGGTTTCAGGGACATTTTTTTAAATAACCCTGGCACCATTCCACTTGTCTCTGAAAATTAGGAAAAATCATGGAAACACAAGCTTCTAAAACTTTTTTTAAGTAATAAAATCAACAAAAAGAAGCCCCAGGGTGATGGACCCCCAGATTTCCTGAGCCGGATCCTGGCAAATCAGCTAAAAACATATTTAAAACATTTTTTTGAGTAGTTTAGGACTTAAAATCCCCCTTGCTTCGAGATTTTTTAGGCCTACCCTAATATGCATGCAAGGTGAAATAAAGAGTAACCTTCTAGTAACTGAAGAACAAGACAACTACATGAAAAGTTACAATAAAATGAAATATCGAAACTGCACGAAGTTGGGTATTTCACTTCTTTGCTTTCACCTAATCTGTCTTTTGTGGAGTCGAGACAGTTGGGCATGTACTTCACTTTTGATCAGAGTTTCAATGTATGAGTTGACAGTAGACAGAATTTATCTGAGATCACGGTCAGTGCTCAACCTGTTTTGAAACGAGCTGGACCAAAAAGACGCTTTCACAAAGGCATTTCGTGATGAATGATAGGATCGTTTTGATTGCAAGCGTGGCGAGATAGATACTCAGCCATCACATCGCTGCATCAGAAGTGGGAATTAGGAAATGCTACTCGCGTCTGACGCGTGCCTTTCTCTGTCTCCATTCGTTTAAAGAAACAACACATAAAAATTCAAGTGAGCATCAATTACTATTCATATTTTTTCTAAATTATTTGGTTTTCGTGCATTGTGGGAAATAAGATTGTGAATCATTTAATGTTTGCTGATGATATCAGGGGCGTAACGTGGTTAGACGGCGCCAGGGGCAAGAAGCAAGTTTGGCGCCCCCTTGTTCGAACCTGAGGCTTTTCGGAAGGAAATTTGCTGTATTGAAGAAAGTACTTGTGAAATTGTTGGGATTTTCGGCGCCCCTCACAGTGATTCGGCGCCCCTATAATGATCCGGCGCCCGGGGAATTGTGCCCCCCTTGTCCCCCGTCGTTACGGCCCTGGATGATATATGTTTGTTCAGCCCCATTATTAGTGGACTGTAACGCCTTCTGGATATTTGTGGTGGCTATGCTGCTGAACACGAAATCGTGTTTGATTGTAGCAAAACATTTGGTAATTATTTTTGCCCCCAAAAGTATAAACAACCTGTTCCATCAAATGTTTTCTGAATGTTGTACGTGTACAATTCTGTGACCAAGTGAAATACTTGGTACTTTGCTGAAGGTCTCACTGAAGGATGATGATGACATTCAGAGACAAGTGAAATCGCTGTACTGTGCAGCAAACATGTTCTGAGGCACATTCGATTAGTGCTTTCCTGCAGTAAAAACACTCTATTTCTTGCCTATTGCATGCCAATCTATGCTTTCCGACATACGTGCACGGGAGTGCATATTTTTGGGGATGCAAAAAAATTTTGCCCAAATTTGATCTTGTATTTCCCAAGTAACGTATAAACAGCAAGTCATGATGTTAAGACTAAAACGTACCATTGTAAACAAATCAAGGTGTCTACATGCCTCTTACCAATTACCGGGGTTCAAAGCCGTACGCCCACAACTAGCAATCAATATTCTGCGTAGCCACATGTGAACAATGATAATATTTATTGTGTTGAAAATGTTAGCTAATTGCAATAAAATCGCTCAAAAAATTGCTGTTCATGCCACCAAGGTGTTGAGCAGCCTCATTTTCAAGTTTTTATATGCATTCTAAACTTTTTCTTCCAACACGATCATCCTAATAGCTAAGATCTGTTCGTCCCTCTCTAGGATAGATGTGTGCAGTTGTGATAGCCACAGTCGCGTTCAACCTGGGAAAGAAGTAGGCTAAAATATCAGGTTACGATCTAAAATATTACATTGGTGCAAATAAGTCAAGTCTCAAGATAGGACAGGGAAAGGAGGCAATTTAATACATTGCATATAGCTTAGCTTTCCACATTAGGCAACCTTCACTGCAATGTGTTGTACTTAAAATACTACAACTTACTTAAACGTTTACAGCAGAGGTCAGCAACGTGGTGTCTGCGGGCGCCCGCAAGGGCCAAGTTGGTCTCCAGTGGGCATATCCGTAGCCAAATTTGATGCCATTCGCGTCAAATTTCTAGCAGTTTTTGTCGATTTGTGCTTTGAGAGGTGTTGTCACAAACAAATTTCTGCAGCTCGCTGAAAGTCAAAATATTTGGTCCCCAAAAAAATTTTGTGCTGGCTATGCTACCGCCCGCGGGCCTGTTCTAAAAATAACATTCGCGTGAACAGTGTCTTAACATTGCGGAATATCATAGTTGTTAAGACTAAAATAATTTAAAGATACACTGAGCAACATTTTCATTTCAGAAGTGTGATCAAACTAGTAGCTCTTCGCATTAATCTGAACACAAGAAGTAGCTCTCAGCTTCAAAAAGGTTGGTGACCTCTAGTTTTCAGCTTCAAAAGTCACATTATGAAAACCAAAAATCCACTCCAGTGTAGACAGTTACATGCGCGCTAAACACAGCATGCTAAGAAAAACTAGCAATATGGCACTGATACAGGTAAATGCTGCAGCCTATATGATCAACTACCAGGGAATGGGAATGATGCAGTGCAATATATAGTACAGTAGCTACTGTTCATGAAAGCTTCACTTCACAGCATTAAATTGAAACATTAAAATTTGGCAGGATGCAACACAGGAAATTCATTACATGAAACAAACGGAAAATATGAAAACCTAAAGAGTATGAAATCACAGCTACATTACTACCACACAACACATTAGCCTACAGCTGCAGTTACATAGTTAATTCTGTTTATGAATACTTTGCGGTAACAGATTCACACTTGCAAATCTCACAACATCAAGCAAGTTTGAAACACGGGAACTTCACAGTATCATATCACAGCTACACCACGTTACTACCACAAAACATTTTGTAGCTACAGCTACATTCTAGCTGTACACTTTATAGCAGCAACAACTTGAGGTGTACAAAAATTAGGGTTAGATGGAACAGTGGGTTACCACTACATGTTCCTAATTTGTACCCAAATTTGAATGAGGTTGTTTCAATTGTCCCAACTTTCATTTGGGCTGTTGTAATTTCCCCAAATATTTATTATATATGCAAATCTGAATGCAACTCTTCCAATGGTATCCAAGTTTGAATGAAGGTGTTTCAATTACCAAATATGATTGAGGTTGTTGGAATTTTCCCAAATGTTTCTAATTGTATGCAAATTTCAATGAAACATTTGGATATTACCAAAAGTGCATTGAAGCTGTTTGAAGTTCAAAAGTGAATAAAGCTGTTGGAAGTTACCCAAAATTGAATGAAGATGTTTCACTTGGCCCAAATTTGAATGGAGCTCTTGCCATTAGATCAGAGTTGAATTAGTCTGCTGGAATTTAGCCAAATTTTTCCTATTCATGGAAACATTTCCAACTTCACCCAAATTTAAATGAAGTTGTCCCAATTTGCCCAAATTTCATCGGGGTTGTTAAAATTTACCCAAATGATTCTAATTTCATCCAAATTTGAATAAAGCTCTTATAGTTAACCCAGACATTTCTAAATGTAGGCTACTAAAATTTCAAAGAAGCTATTCCATATAGCCCAGCTTTGAACAAGACTGTTTGAAGTTGCCCACAACTGAATGAAGCTGTTGCAAATTGCCAAAGTTTTGATTTGACTGATGGGCTTCACCCAAATGTTTCAAATTTATCTGAACGTTTTTATTTTCACCCAAACTTGAATGAAGCTTTTCTCATTTGCCCAGATTTATTTGAAGCTGTTGAACCATACCCAAATGCTCCTTACTCAAATGTTTCTAATTTTACCCAAAACTTGGATTATTTTTTTTAGTTGGCCTAAATTTGATGAAGGTTGTTGGAATCACCACATTATTCCAGTTCACTCAAGGGCAGTGTCTATTTTGCCGTCAGGGGCAAAAAGAACGGCAAAATAGTCTCAGACTGTTTTGCTGTTTTGGCCACTATTTTGCTGTAGATTTGGCCATTACTTTTCCTTAGTTGGGAAAATAGACACTACCTCACTTGTATCCATGGGCGCAATTTTGTTGTAAAATGTGGGGGGACAGCTTGATGTAAAACCAATATAGTCATCGGGCCGATGCGGAAGTGAAATTTTGTAAATACAAATTCCCAATCTTGTTTTTAGAGGTGTTTTCAAAGCAACACTAATTACAATTTGCTTTATTCCTACAAATGGTTTAGAAATTAGGAAACCTAATTTTGTTGTTGAACACAGTACTGCAGTTCAGCTTGGTTGCACTACTATCAGACTATGACACAAAGAAGCATAGCAATATAGCAGAACACATCAATTGGATTTTATCAGAGCTTTCAGCTGGAGTGCACAAAACAGTGAATCGCATTGGTCGCACGTGTATATCACTCTTAAGTAGAATACATCGATTTTGATGCATCTTATAAGAAGTATTGGTTACAGCGCGATTTGATATGTTGTTTAAGTTGCTTAACGTTAAAAAGACGATAAATTGCAAGTTACGCTATATATATTGGAAGATATGGTAGCTAAACATTTTCTTGCACATTTCTGCTCTTTAAAAATGCTACAAAATTTTATCTACTGGGCATCGTGCATGCAGCCCCACCCCTAGCCAAATCTCTATTGATATCCTCTTACAGTAGCAAAAAATGTTTGGCCAAAATTAGCGTTAGGCTACTTGAAAAAATGATTTACAATTTATTTTTACTGCTGATGGGTGGAGGATCTGTCGTTTCAATCTCCCCTTGTCAGCCCCTGCATGCTGTTGGGTACCCTTTCGATTGTCCAAACATTGTTTGTCTGATAGCTTTCCCAAACACCAATCAAACTCCCAAGCAGAATTATCCAAGCAAACTAGAGATGATTTCAAGTTATCCAAAAGAAAATGAACCAGACGTCTTCCTGAATACATACCCATATACCAATCTGGCCTACAATGTGATGTCTGCATACCTAATCATCTGGTGACCAGGCCCGCAACTAAGG
>Ga0210059_1005897_pt1 | contig 19691 bp, 9 predicted proteins | sample Ectturendosymbi2_FD_188042 | JGI IMG/M metagenome (GOLD analysis project Ga0210059, IMG submission 188042) | Ecteinascidia turbinata endosymbiont from Florida, USA - Sample 2 (SPAdes) (version 2) | ecosystem: Host-associated > Tunicates > Ascidians > Unclassified | place: Key West, Florida... | reverse complement strand
AGTCCGTGCGGAAAATTTTGATCGCAGATCTCCACATATATCCTTGCAGGATACAGATTAAACAAAAGCTTACACCTGACGACATGAGGAAGCGAGTGATCATGTGCCAGTGGTTTTGCGACAAGATTGACGCTGCGCCAGACTTTCTTGACAATGTCTGGTTTTCGGACAAGGCACATTTTCTGTTGTCAGGTCACGTGAACTCTAAGAACAACATCTTCTGGGGTAGTGCACCCCCTGAGCATGGTCTGCAATGGCCATTACACTCTGTGAAGTGCACTGCCTGGGTTGCCATCTCCAAACATGGCACCATTGGACCATTCTGGTTCGAGGACGACAACGAGCCAAATGTGCCTAGATTCAAATGGGCCTGCAGCACCGGGGAGCTCATTTGGAGCACATTTTTCGAGTGCCAGTGAAACAAAGAGTTTTTGTAGTACAGACTTGAAACTTTGGAGATGTCTGCTACACACGCTTCACCTAATGTAGCTGAAGTTTTGTGTCAATCTAAATAAAATTTTGGAAGTTAATCGATTTTTGGTGATAACCGTTTTTTTGTGTCACCCTGTATAAAACCATGTTCAGAACATGTATCGGGGTAAATGAATATAAATTATTCAGCTGAATTAGCACTAGGGTTGGACTATCTGGATATCAGTTACCAAGGCATTTTCAGCTATCCGATATCCGGATAACATTTTGTCAGTTAACCGGATAATAAAGGAATTACATTATTACTTGCTTTTATATATTTGTGTGACATTAAGAAACTTGGAATTGCCTTGTTCTCAGCTCCAGGCAGCCTATCATGCCACAGTGCTCTTACAGTGGTAAGTGGCTTCCCGCTGACCTTAAAACCTTTATTCACTGTTCTGTATTCTCTAGAATGTCAGGGAAAATTCTTTCTATTACGTCACAAAACAACTGATGTGCGACAGTAAAATTTTAAACTTCCCCGCATTAACAAAGAGATTCAGTTGAAACGCTTCGAGTCTAGTGTATGGCCTATGCTTTTTAAGTGTCTAAAAAAACAGTGAAATGGAATCCAAACGTTTCAAAAACCCTGTGTGGGGCTACTGCCAATGTTCAACAAATGGCGAGAGGGCAAAGTGTGATACCTGTGGTTCAAATTCTTTATGAGAACTGCTTACCATCCAACCCACTTCTGTGAAAGCAGAAGTGCATGCGCACTCAGCTACAAAACTCCAGTCCTGCCTAAATGATTCAACAATCTATGCATTGTGCTTTATTAGAATTGCATTGCAGGAAAAGTAAACATTACAAATGTCTTTTTTCATTGTTCTGTGTAAAGTTAGCTAAAGTACAGGAGTAACAGGTCTTTGTTTTTTGACTGCTAAATGGATTATATGAGTCTGAGCCAGGTGTGCAACCAGAGGGGGGGCATTTGCGCCCCCCGAAATTTTTGAAACATTGCATAGCAATTTTGACATCTGCAGAAACTCTCAAAGAAAGAAGATGAAATTTTATATTCCAATCATTTTTAAGAAGTCTTCTTGGAATTTTTCTTTGTCATACTAGTAAATTATCTCCTTACAAGATTTATCTTGAGACAGTGTATCTAATCGAAAATTTCGTAAATGATTGTTAATTAACCACAAATATGCTGGAAGTGTCACAACTTGGGAGAGAGTTTAAAATGTTCGTATTTCTAAGGCACTTTTATCTATTTGTTTGTGTACTATTTTTCTTAGACAAGCCTCAAGTTGCCTTCATGAAACTTTATAACATTAGGGTACTGTTGAACCATGCAAATTGCTTGAACTTTCAAACTGTTTGTAGAAATCTTGACATAACAGTTAGCGCCACATCAAACCACTTGTTCTTCTACAATCTTTTGATTATTTTTGTTAGGGGCAAACCGGAATCATCATTATTAATGTAGTACATTTGTTAAAATGTTGTTTAGCTGCATTTTCGGTTCCAAACCTCATAGTTTTTACCTAAATTTAGCATGAGGGCTGTTCCACGTTCTGGTGTCTTTCTGGGTTGATCCCAGTACCTCGGCTTAGAAAAAAGGTTTAGTAAAGTGTCATATGAGTGCTAGTCAAGTGTTGAACGCACCTACCTACTAGACCACTTTGGTTCCAAGTGACGCTTTGCAAGACCCTAACTTTTGCAACCAAGCCCTGAAAGCTCATAACCTTAAGCATGATTCTAAAACGTTTCACACAATTCATGGATGGCAGAAAAAGCTGTTTTGCCCCAAACACACCTGATCCGTTATGTGCCAAAGACACAAGACACATGACCCGTTTTGTCAGAAATGGTAGCATTCAAAGATCCCCTCACCATTGACATAGGCTGTCCCTAAGTTTGGGATCTGCGTTTGTGATAGAAATTCAAAAATATGCCAGAAGAATAGAGCTAGAACGAAATTGCCAAACAAGACGAAAATTAGGCAGGTTTACTACTGTAGTAGCCTATATATCTATCACACTAAAGCCATGACTTCCTACACTAGTTGAGTACGGAACCAGCTGTTTGTATGAGGATACTAATTTTTACTCCATCCTGATCGTACGTTCTGCATCTTGATTAAAACTGAAAAGTTCTCATTTTCGGAAACGTTGCAAAGAAAACTTTTAGCTGTGTGTCAGGCTTATACAGAATCACATGGAAATATTTTCAACTGCGGCTACGACCACAAAAACCACAGCCCCACCACTACTGACAAATAGGTGGCAAAAATCTAAAATCTGTTAACCACTACAAATATCTGGGAGCTGTACTGGATACTCAGTTCTCAGATGACAAAGACATTCAGAGACAACTGCGATAAAAATATTGTGCAGCAAATAAGCTGCGAGCCTCTTTTTCCCAACGTTCAAATGTAGTTAAAAATGTACATTTTTGTTCCTTTTGTACACCCATGTATGCATCACAAATATGGTGGAAGTTCAGAAAGTCACGCATGCAAAGATTGCATGTGGCCTATAATTTTGGATGCAGAGCTCTATACAAGCTGCCCTGGAGAGCGACTGTTAGTAGTAATGACTCATCAGGTTCAATGTACCAGTGACATTCCTACATTTCAGGCATTGTTAAGAAAAAATATGTACTTGTTTCTTGAAAGATGCAGAAGGTCTAATAACGTATGGTTGCCTGCTTTGATGCAGTTAGATTGTTTATATTCTTCCTTATTATTTGAACACTACAACCACATTCTACTTTGTGACTGAGTGGTTGAATATTGCAGTATTTGTTCATTTGAGGGTGTGCATGTCACAATGCATTCGTACTTTCGCTGGGCTTGACCAGTTTAGGAATTAGCATCCCACTCTGCAAGGAGTATTGTACCAAGTGAACAAATAGTGTTAAAAATGCGTCTGTAAACCTGAGGCTTGGCCTACAACGCTGTTTCAAAACCATCTGTGAAGTTTCTGTAGCCTGGTGTCAAGCGAAATTTCTGACCTATTGTTTTTTGTCAGTTATTTTGCTTCTCAGAGTAAAGGAATAAAATTTGGCGATTACTTTTTGATGTGTTTTGTGTAAATGAAACTTTTTGGTTAGATGTCAGATACCCACAACAAGCTACACTTCAGAATAAGTAAAACCAGTGAAAAATATTGGACTTAATCTTAGACTTCAATTATATTTCTTTTTCTAACTGTAACATAAACCCTAACCTGGCACACTTACCTAAACACCAAGCCCTATGCCGTAATCATCAGTTTTCTCAGCGTATTTGATATGCTGAATGCTGCTCTGTGCATGCACGTATGGCGTGAAGTCAGAAATTTCACTTGGCACTGGTGATTCAGCCTCCAATGTTGTTGTAAAACGCTGTTTTTTATTAAGCAGCGTTGTGCAGAATGTGTGTGTTTTTATGTTATGGACTTTGTGTCTGTGGGCAAAAATACATTGTTATTGTGTGAACGTTTGCGAAAACTTGTACCATGGTTGAATAAGTACAATGACATCATTGAATGAAATTTCATGAAAATTGCCCCTCCCTGAAATGAGGAGCTGGTTGCGCCCCTGGTCTTAGTCAATACTTTAATCATCATTAAAAATTTAACATCATGTTGTTTCTTCTTTTGAATATCCAGCTAACCAGATAGCACAAAGACCAAATATCTGGATATATCCATTATCTGGACAACAAATTTTGGAACTATCCGTCTTACCCTAATCAATACCTACTTTTCTCTGCTGGCTTATAACTCTGTAACAATGCGAAACTGGTTTTGTAGAATGGCATGAGTTAACGAATAAAAGATTTTGATGGAAACAGTAGTGCTCAAACTTTTGGCTCGTGGGCCACATTTGTCTTTCAGAAACCCTTCGCGGGCCACAAGAAGTAATAATCTCAATAAAAATTCTCTAAAAAATTATCTTAAATGATTAAAGTGTTAAGTTTTCTTTCCAATGAAAATTGCTTCGCAGGCCACTCCAGAGGGCCTTGCGGGCTACGATTTAAGCACCACTGCAGTAGTGTAATAACTACTGATAAACACGTCACATAATGTAAACTGTACCATAAAATCAAACCTAAATTCATTAAAAAAATTAATGAAAAAAAATCCTGAATGGTATTATCAGAGGCAATTAGCTATGGCCAAAAGTACAATAAAAACTACATTGCAATACACCACACAAGCTTTCAGGTTTATCTTTGCTGATTTAGCAATGATAGTTTAAGCACCAACTTCCAAAAATACCTGAAAGAGAGTAGTCACCAGGTTTGCTTTCACTGTCGCGAACTAGATATGTTCCAGGAATACTATGGGCCATGCGAAGCATCTTCTCTGCTTCTACTCGCTTTGTGTTGCCATAATACCACCTATTAAGCATTTAAACATGTGACCTGTACCTACAGCATATTCAGAACAACTGATTAAGCAATGATGTGATTATCACACAAGCACTGGCAGTTCAGACAAAAATTTAGTTATTATTAAACAATGACATAACACATGAAAACAGAAAGAGTGATTTTCCTAGATTGAAAAAGAGATATAAGCATTTTATTCCAACTCCTGATGCCATAACACCTGTGCAATGACAGTAAGAAATTCTATCTATTGCACAAAAGTCATGTCAAATAACGGTGAGAAAAGTGTTTGGGTGTCAAAATTATACTAAAATTTACATCTGATTCCCACAAGCTTTAAATAAACTATCCAAGGGGTTTCAAACACGAAAAGCTCTACATTACTGCAAGTTCATAACTTTGCAGCAACACACACTTGCACATAACTGTAAGGCAATTAGTCTCTGTGAAGGTGATGCAATTGAATATTATTTTCAATAGATTTACTGATTGATTCAACTGCTCCACATTTGTGGAGGCTCATTTCATGAGTTTCAAGTTGCAAAGCAAAATGTATCGTGAATGAAAAATAGTTCATAATTGCATAAATACAGAACAACCTGCAGATTGTAAACAAATGTCATAAAATCTTGATCAAAGCACTTTCAGCATATGTTTGTCCAACATTAACATGACATCACACTGTTGAAGAAAAGTCAAAAAGCAGTTGAGGCATCCTAAAGCAAATCATCAGTCAATCTGTGCAGATGAACCACCAACAAAATGCCAACCACATAGCCTACTGAGTTGTTTTCAACAAAGGGTGTAATCCCTGTTGATGAATCACAACAATAGTATGCCCTGAAAGTGTATTTAATTACATATTCAAATATTTCCAGTGAGATGTTATGCCTTCGCATGACCTATGAAATGGCATTTTTTTCTGTGGACTAGTGTCATGCGAGTATGTGTTTTGTGTAACAACTTGAAATTCAAAGGTAAGATTAATCCAAAGCCATTCAATGCAACTTTATAGATATGCATGAAAGAAACAGTTTCTAAAGACTCACGTTTTCGAATCCAGTGAACTGTATTTAGCAACATAGTTTGAAGGAATATATCCTTCATTTGGTATAACATTACGGCTGAGCAATCTTGCACGCCACCAATCACCTTGGTCTTTGTCCAAAATTTCCAGTTGATCATCTTTAAAATTCATGAAACTGTCATCATTAATAAGCTATATTTACCCATAAGCTTGGCAAAAAATGATACTGCAGAGTAAGTAACAAAAGCAATTGATTACTTATGGCATCATTGGTATGAAATCATTCCATGTCAAGTGATCCAGCAAAACAGATTGTGCTCTAACATTCATGAAATTTCATAAAATTTTACAAGGAGAAAAATTTCAGAAATTCTGAGCTCAAAAAATTTGAAACTTGTGAAATGGACATGTGTTTAATAAATAATGCAAACATTTCAAATTTTGATGCTTTTAAAGATTTGGCCAAAACTTTATTAGAATTTTGGTATTGGAATTTTGATTGATTTTTACTCCTATATCCCTGAATGTTTTCATTCAATATTTCACAATAACGTGCAAGGTTCCATTCTGAACAAAACAAGAAAGATAGTTTTTCACTGGTGACCTTAGAACCCTAGTTAATCACTGAGATAATGCAACATGTTTTTTTGTGTATTTCACGAAATCGCTGAGATATTGAAACGTATTTATGAAAGCTTTTTCACTGTTTCCAACTTTCTGCACAGCAAAGTGCTCTGTAAACAAGTTTTTTATGTTTTTGAACATTAAAACAGCACTTGTTTGTGAAATGAATCACAGCACTTATATTATTTTGCATTTTCGTGAATATCTGATAGTTGGGATATCACCTAGAGTAAAACTAATAAAATTATGAAACAAGGCTAATAAAACCTCAATTCTTGTGTTTATAAACTTTTTAAAAACTGTTTTATTTTCAACCTGCTATCAGAATGTAGTAAAAACGTGTTATTTACAAGAAATGAATGTAAACTCTTCAGGTTTTTGTAGATAGTTTCGCCTGGAGACCATATTATTGTAGCGTGCTCAAGTTCATATATTATGAGTTACGATAACCTTAGATGCTTAAAATGGTAAAAACAACATTAAATGGTTAAATAAGCAAATGTTTGCTGAAACCAAGAATATCTTTTCTTCTAAGCTTTCAAATAAAACAAGAATGAACTCCATACTAGTTGACCCTTTCAAGTTATGAGTGATTGAGATATGGTCACACACACAAAAGGTATGTCCTCCTTGAGAATGATTTACGTAAGTCAAATGCCATAAGAGAAGTGCCAATGATTGATTTTTGTTAAGCACATGTTCTGATACATTCCCGCATAATTCCAACTACAAATATTTGCAGATGAAAAAGACACAAGGGTTTTCCAGTCACAGCACTAAATTCATAAAAGTATAGGCAAAAATTAAATGGGAACACTGCAAATTTCAACCAGCAATCACTTTGTGAATACTGGTGCAATTTGAAAAATACGGAGTGCTTGAAATCAGGGGATGACAGCTCTCTGCTTATGAAATGTTATGAATTTTGTTCTCATGATCAGATAATAAAGTTCTGGATCACTTGACATGGACTGACAATGTGAAAACAATCAAAGTCCATGTACAGAGGAGAAGCACCCTGAAACGTTTGTTTCGGTTCTTGCTTTCTTAAATTCAAGCTTGGGGACATTGGATGTTCTCCATTCTGATGATTTAGAAAAGCAACAAAATGCATAGGAGAATTAAGTTTAAGCAATTTCTTGCTCTACAAAATCATTGAGATGATTATTAAGTACACATATATGTATGCTTAGTCCATATAATTATCATGTAAGGTGAAATGTTTTTGCAACATAATTCACCTTTTGTTGTGATGATGAATCATTGGAATATAACTTTATTTTCAACAACATTAATGAGGAAACTTTACAAGTAAAGTCATCAGAAAACTTAAGATTTTAGATAAATCGCATTGTTTCACTACAGAAAATGCAAAAACATAACTAGTCACATAGGGAAGGAATCATTGAGTACTTTGTGCTAAGTATATCCACCAACATATAAACATACGACCACGCAACTATATGGTATACACAGCACAGTAGACTCAAGGCTAGATATAACTTGTTTGTAATGACAGGATAATTACAGCAAATCAAATAAAAACAATCGTCCAACCTTTTCTGAAACTTATATCATCGTCTGTACGGGCTTGGTAATCATACAGAGCAATGTACAAATCAGTTCTGGCATTTGCAGAAAAAGGAACTGGAGGAGGTGGTTTGCTGCGGTGACCTGGAATGGTATTGTTAATATTTTGCATGCGCAAAACAACTTCAAAATACAGATTTAGATAATGTAGGCTAATTGTCAAGGAAAAGGAACACTTTTTCTATTTTATAGGTATATAGTTAATTTGTCACGCTTAACATCTTGGCTGCCAGTGTACAAATATATCATACCTGGAAATTGGGCTAAAGTCAAGCATATTTCGGTTGTCTTACCAGCCGCATAGCTCCTCAGCAGATTGCGCTAGAGAGCTGTTCAAACCCTCAAAAAACTCAGCAAGTCTTCGAGTCTGCAATGTAACAAAATTTTTTGGTTTGGGGTTTCAGGTTTTTTGTGAGTGACATCGTAAGTGAGGTAGGTTTTTGGCCATTTTGGCTCATGTTGCCTGACCAAGAGCCCAACCTCTACACCAGTGGTTCCCAACCTTTGAGCTTGCGGCAACCTACAAAAGAGCAATATAATTTGCAGCACCTAGTGGCAAACCCATAGCAATTTGGTTTGAGGTTTGACAACATTTTGAAAACATCTTTTCAATGACAAATTACAAAACATACATATTAGCTCGTGGCACCCCTGAGCATTGCAAATAGCACCCTAGGGTGAGGCACCCGGTTGGTAACCACTGCACTAGAGTCTAGCGATTCTTAACCTTTTCGGTCTAGTTTCCCACTAAGGCCAATCACCATGTTCGAATTTACCTCCTGATATTTTAAGTGACGATGTTTTACAGAACACTATTCAGCCAATACTCATAGTAGCTATTAGCTCAGTGGTATAGGTTTCGCATAATAGATATAACAATTAACACTTTGAGAATCGGCGTACGATATTTTCGTACTTCAATTTCGGCCTAAAAAACAGCAGTTTTTGGTTGCCTTACCAACCCCTTAGCTCCTCCACCGATTGCGCTAGAGAGCTCTTCAAGAGCTCAAACAGATCGGCCAGTCTAGTAGATTGCACTCGAAAAAAAATATTTTGGTTGGGGGATGCGGATTTTTTGTGACTGACATCATAAGTGAAGTAGTTTTAGGGTCATTTTGGCTGATGTTACCTGGCCTAGGGCCCAACCGCTAGGCCAAAATGTTTCGCTGAAGTTTACATTGGAAACTAGGCTTGAGTCCGAGTCTTTTGAGCCTTTGATCGACTTTCTAGCATTTCTGGTTCAAAACTTATGATTTAAAATAAACAAATTAATTAATTATTTAATTAGCTAATTAGTCAAATATTTTTACTAACTTACATCACAACTTTTGAACCCGGAACCCCAGCAGGTCATCCAAAGTATCAAAAGGACTCAGATTACAGCCTAGTTTCCAGTAAAAACTTCAGCGAAATACTACCACCTAACAGTTGGCCCCCAGGGCCAGGCAAAGTGGGCCAAGGTGGACAAAAATTCCTCCACTTATGACGTCACTCACAAAAAAACCGCATCCCTCAACCAAAAAAATTTTTTTCGAGTGCAATCTACTGGACTGGCCGATCCGTTTGAGCCGCTGAACAGCTCTCTAGCGCAATGGGCGGAGGAGCTAGGGTGTTGGTAAGGCAACTGCAAACTGCTTTTTTTTTGTGAAAATCGCCGAAACCAGGCGGCTCTAAAAGTGTTACGAAAGCGTTCTTCCTATGATGTTAAGTCTTTAGGCTAAAACTAACTAATTTTGTAGCAATGAGCAATCATTGGAAATTGTCATGCACAGCAAGAATTCCACGTTTCAAAAAAGGTTTCTAAAGAAATTGTACCATTTCAACATGAATTCCCAACTAAGAAATGTGATGTAAAAATGATTCAATTAGACTTCTGGAGTTGGAGTCAGATAAAAAACAGACTTCGACTCCTAGTGTTCTTTGGAATACGACTCCACCCAAAAACCTCCAACTCCTTGCAACTCTGACTCCACAACTCCAGCCAGAAGTGTGGCATATTCTTCAACAAAAACAAGGCTACTGGACAATCCAGAGCATGCAAAAATAAAGGGATTAACATGGCACTTACTACATAGCATTTTCTAAAATACCTCAAATGATGTACGTCAGCCCTCGCATTCGGGGTGATTCCAGCCCAACTCAACTAGTGCCTCCATTAGCATCATCTTAGATTTTGCTTAGAATTGCCCAAATATGTCTCTATGAGAGCAATCAAAAATCCCCAACTTTCAAATCAAAAGACCAAGCAGTTTAAGATGTTATGGCCTTCAACGTTTAACACTTTGGCGTCCGGCTGGTTTCGGGGATTTTCGGGAAAAAAACGCCTAAACACATGTGGCTTTGTGCGGGAATTTCTCCAGTCTGGTATGATCTACAGACCCGGTAAAAGTCTCAAAAAGACACGAGAAGTCTTCTAGTCTGCACTCGAAAAAAATTAAGCTTGGGCGTGAGGGTTTTTTGTGAGTGACGTCACAAGTGGAGGACTTTTAGGCCACTTTGGCCCACTCTGCCTGCCCCTGGGCGCCAACCGTTAGGTGGTAGTATTTCGCTGAAGTTTTTACTGGAAACTAGGCTGTAATCTGAGTCCTTTTGATACTTTGGATGACCTGCTGGGGTTTTGGGGTTAAAAGTTGTGATGTAAGTTAGTAAAAATATTTGACTAATTAGCTAATTAGATAATTAATTAATTTGTTTATTTAAGATCATAAGTTTTGAACCAGAAATGCTAGAAAGTCGATCAAAGGCTCAAAAGACTCGGACTCGAGCCTAGTTTTCAATGAAAACTTCAGAGAAACACTTTGGCCTAGCAGTTGAGCCTTTGGCCAAGCAACATGAGCCAAAATAACCCCAAAACTACTTCACTTATGACGTCAGTCACAAAAAATCCGCATCCCCCAACCAAAATATTTCTTATGAGTGCAATCAACTAGACTGGCTGATCCATTTGAGCTCTTGAACAGCTCTCTAGCGCAATCGGCGGAGGAACCAAGGCATTGGTAAGGCAACCGAAAACTGCTTTTTTTAGGCCAAAATCGAAGTACGAATATATCGTACGCCGGCTTAAAAAGTGTTAAGTGGGCATCCATTTTTGTCCTTGTGGATCAAAATGTTCATTTTGAAAGATTTTTTGGGGCCCTTAAGTTCAGTTTGTACAAGCTATAGGTCTGAAACTTGGCAGTTCCAGATATTTCTACCTTGCTCTTTCCGAATGTGCTGTCAGAATTGGGCTAGGAAGTGCAGATCAGAAGTTATAGACATTAGAACTAGATTTTTATCAGACTGAATTTTCACATTTTGACCACTAGCTTCCAGGTTCCTTCTTGATATCCAAATATTCATCTGATTTATGACATTTAGGAAATATTAATTGAGTATGAGCAAAATATATTGATAGAAATAGCAAATAATGGTTTTAAAAGGTATTGAAAATGGTAACAGCTCAGAAAATAATCCTCAGACCCCTTTTCAAGGGGTAAATTACTGCACAGATGGGTATCCCAAGTGATGAAAGTTCAATTGTACTGAATGATACACACTTTAGTTATGCCTGACATAAATATCTCAAAGACTTAAGCACAGTATGTTGTTCTATGTAGCTTGGCGCCAATTGTGTGAACATAGTTCACTTATCGAGCAATGATATACTTAGAAAAATTCTGGTGCTTACATCTGCATACTGGTGGTCTAAGTGTTTAACCCTATGCAACTTTACACAAGTTCAAATTTTGTACAATTGCCACATCAAAAGCTTTAACTTTCCTTTTTGCAAGAAATATGAAAAACAGTTCATTAATTCACAGATAATGAATACACTCATAACTGTGGTATGCTGATTCAAAGACACAAATCACAAAAAAGTTTTTGAACATAAAGGCATTAATATAAATGCAACAATCATAAATAAATACTGTAACAAAAGCAAAGTACAACATTTTTGACAATAATTTTTAAAAGCATCACAGTATGAACTACAGCAATGACCAGCAAGACAGCTGCAAAAGCAAATAAAAGTTAGTGGCTATAGGTGTGCCAACAGACTTTCATTTTTCAAAAATAATTCATCTGCCACCTTCACATGACACCATTCGAACCTCTTTGAACCATATTCACTTTTGTCCAGATATTTGCTGAGTTCGTCAGACAAGCAACACCATGAACCTAGTCAAGGAAAAGTGCTTATATGTCTGCTGTGCAAATTATTCTTGGTTCGAATCTCACCATTGCTGCCTTTGCTTTGGTAGCAGAGGTAACACTTTTGATCGGACCAGTTTTATTTACTTATTTAAGTTCTGAAAATTTTGGGTTTACTGTTTAGTATGTTACTAGCAGGTATAGTGCAGTCTAGTGCACACTTGTCGTGGACTTAGACATTATGTTAGTGTCACATTATGAGTGGCAGACAAACAATGTTTTTTAACGAAGGTCTGCCGGCAGACCTATAACCACTGCCCAAATAAAATGGATAAATTAAATCGCTTTTGTCCATGCAGTTGGTGACAAAAACACCTTTCCTCAATGATATGAAGTAGATCATATGCAAATGACCATAATGATGCACACAGTTGTCTCTTCTCTTTATGCAGTGATGACTAAGCAATTTAGGCAAAGGAAAGCTTGCGACTATGTTTAGTCTAAGGCAAACACATGGGAGCTTTGTAAATTGGCAATGGCTATAGATACACCTATGGATCTTGAAATTTGAAAACTTATTTGTACGCCACCTGTGACGTGACAGTAAAATGCACGATGGGAGTGCAGTAGGCTTGGTAAAAACAAAGTAAATATAGAAGATAAACCCTAAACCTAACCTTAACCCTAACGTAACACTAACCCGTAAATTTAACACGTAAGCCTGAAAAAAGTTCAGAAAAAAAAGTGAAGTCAGCAAAGTGAGAGTCGAACTGAAAACCATTGGCGTAGCAGCCGTAACAAATAACCACTACACCACAGGACCCACGCTGTTTGAATGACAAACTGACCCTTTTATTTGAATTGCATCCGGCCAGGCATATCTGCAGTCACTTCCTCGTAAACTGAGCACAAAGCACAACAATAAGACAACACAGATGTTCATAAAAACTTTATAAACCTTTGTGCATAATCTCAAAAACCACCAACTAAAAATTAATGAAAAAGCATTGGATTGTTTTAAAACTTGAAAAACATACGGGCTTGTACTTCATCCAAATCTATCACTTCATTGACATGTCCAGACTTTCTTTGTGCTGAACCAAATTCTTTCTTTGATTCAATACAACAAAACCATGCTTTGAATCTTGATAAGCATGCACCCATTATTATTTAGTCCCACTGCACCTTTGACCTTATACCTTGATTTCACATCTCAATAACCAACCCAAATGAACTAAGCAATAGGCCTGAACAACACCTGGGATATAAATTCCAATCAAAGGAATAAACGGCAAACACTCATGAACTCACTAAACATAGATACTTAAAAGCACTAGTGTTTCTGTATGCTTTCAAGGAATCAGTCGACTGCCATCTGCTTTCGTCTTTTTGCGATGATTCAAACTTGCACATATCTTTATTCAAGTATCTACTTTCCATGATGGGTGTAAGCAAGGAATCGACCAGCAAATTTTTAATAGGAAATCAATCTCACATGATAAAATTACACATCCTCAGTCCTTATTCAAATAGAATCGTCTAGCCTAGTGGTTCCTAACCCACTTGATCTCGTGACCCCATTCGAAAATATTACATAAGTGCTTGGACCCAGTCTTAAAATGTCTGTCTAGCAATTTGAATTTTTTCAAATCTAGTGAATTTTTTTGTGAATCTAGTGACTTTTGCTGAGAAGCCTGTGGCAGCACTGACCATATGCTAGCTTGGCAGATGTCGCGAAGGTATTTGTAATACGTTTTTGTATTATTGAGTGCCAGTCATGATTTAGGTGTAACAGACACTTTGCCTTCTGTCTGTGCATCACTTTAGTTTTACTAAGGTGACTGCAGTGCATTTGCACATCAACAGAACATGTGATACTCAACTTTGGGGCAGGCATTTTTGTATTTGTGACTATTACTACCACCTGGTCGATCGAGAGTTATCAAGAAATTTTCTAGTCGATCCAGTCGAATACAAGTAGTTGGCCACCCATGAAATAGACGATATTATTAGCCTACACATTAACAACAAACACACATATGGATATACTGATATCATATACATTACATAGTGACATAACATATGCCAAATAATAATGCCATTCACCCAGCACAACAAGGCAGCATAGGCTACCAGCAATATCAGAGCAGTTTACAACTTCCAATACGCCGGAAAATATTTACGATGAAGTAACATGAATTGTCATCGATTGTGATGAGTACAACACAAACTGACAAAATCATATTTTCATCATCACTGTGAAGCCGCTGGCACAATCCAAATCAAAGAGACAAAAAGTATTTGAAACTGAAAAACAGCATTCAAGATCAACGGATCCACATGATGCACATGAGGCTTTTGCACGGGAATTCGAAGGATATAAAACAATTTTCGCAAAACAAAAGGGCTTGAGTATGGATTACAAGACTTACATTTTTAGATAAAAAAAATAAAATTTCGCCTTCACTGCATAATTTCCATCTAGATGCGATCAAACATCGAGGTCAAACCGAAACATCGGCAAAAATCCTCGTCTGCCATGAAAGCCGACAAGGTGATCCCGTAAATATGTCGCTTTTAAACTCTTTCAGAGAAAGATTTTTTAAAAGTAAAAGCTTTGAGTTTAGAGTACAAGACTTACATTTTTAGAGAAAACAAATGAAATTTCGCCTTCAATGCACAATTTCCATCTAGATGCGATCAAACATCGAGGTCAAACCGAAACATCGGCAAAAACCCTCAAGATTGCCATGAAAGCCGACAAGGTGTACCCGTAAATACGTCGCTTTTTAACTCGTTCAGGGAAAAATTTTTAAAAAGTAAAAGCTTTCAGGTTACATTACACAGTGGTGATTCTAGAATGAAAAAAGTGGGAGGGACTGCGGGGCCAAGGAAAAAGTAGGGGGGGAAACATAAATATCTATCTTGCATGGTGATTTTTCATTGTTTTGAAGATTAAGTTGCTATGATTAACCCTATCAAACCTAACATACACTTGTGAATATCATTAAAAGATGAACTAACGTTATTAATCACTACAGACATCTAAACGCCAGTGTAGATGCAATCACACACGTGTACTGCTATGTAGAAAATTGTGTGGTATCCATGCAACTTCCACAGCACTGCACATGTAAATCGAAATGCCGTTTTCCGTACACAATTGTGCCGGCCTCACATGAACGAAAGCAGCTTTAAAAAGTGAACACAATTCACATGAAAGCGAAATGGTTCCAACCACGAATTCCATCATGACACGGAGACAAGTAGGCTGTTGATAGCCAACTAGTTATATCAAAATATTCTTATTACAAAGCACACAAAAATTAACCATCTTCCACGGTTTGGTGACTACTGACTAATCCGTTTTTGTGGTAGCTCATGGATATTTTGTGATTGTGGTGTATCCATAACAATGTTATGCAACTACTATTACAAGTGTGCAGCGTGGATAGGGTGAGGACTATTCAATGCAGTATGCCAGAGGTGGGCAAATAGCGACCCAGGAGCCAAATGTGGCCCGACACAGCGTTTTCAGCGGCCTGCAGAAGCATTCAGGAAAATCTTCAAATCTGAAAGTTCCTCCAACTTCTCATAGTAAATATTAGTGCTGAGGCTATAAACCGAGACTTGCTTCTACTCTCATAATAAGGCACGGCCCTCTGCTAAATACGGCCTTCTCAAAGTGGCCCCTGAGCACCAAAAATAATTGCCCGCCCCTGCAGTATGCAGTTTAACAGCATCGAGGTTTCGGCACCAATTGCATCTAAGTAGCATCCCAGCGCCGCAGATAGATGTGCATCGGCGTGTACACTACATGATAGCAAGATGTAACCGCAGGCGTAAAACTTAGTTTGCAGAATATTCCCAGCAAAGTCGTTCATTTTGTTATTCACACTGAATTTCCTCTGACTGATTCTCAAAAGCTGACTTTTCAACCCTGCGTTCATTTATGACTGTCTTGTCATTCGCGAAACACGCACTAGCTCTAAACCAAAAAAGATTCAGACAAATAGACAATGAGCAACATAATTCTCACAGATCCCTGGACAGGCTTTGTTGAATTTTATATCATTATCAACTCAGTGCAACTTAATCTTTCGATTGTCATGTCGACTGTCAAATTCATCAACGAAATCACGAAATCTATTTTTTCAGTTCGTACCCTTTCAACTGAAAATAGATCAACCAGTGGCGTATCTACGCAAACTGGCGCCCATGGCAAAATTGAAATGTGCGCCATTTCTAATTATATAAGGTGTAGGCACAGTTTTTACGCAAGATGAACCATGAAGAAAACAAATTTTTTAAAGCAGAAAATATTTGCGTTTCAGCAAATAAAATATAAATAATCCATAACGTCTACAACATGCTTCTATACTCATTTATTCTTCTTATGTTGAATATCAAAACATTTAAATAATAACGTTATCGTAGCTTATACAGTAGGTCTAGATAATGTTCGCTGACACATTTGTATATCTCACAGAAAATCAAACAGCATATTGCAACTGCAAACGACAACTTTTTCAAATGGAACACATTTAATTTGAATTATAAGAGCAACTATTTAATGCAAGTCATATATCGCTTGTGTTCGAAAAACACAATTCCAATGAAACAAATATATCCAGCCTTTTCCAGTTAAATTACACAAACAAACAACACTTTCCGTGCCTTGATCGAAGTAAAGTCGTTTATTATTTCATCAAAGTAAGCTTTCGCTGTTTATTTTCTTTTTATTCTTAAAGCTAGATCACACAACCTGTCTTTGACTTATTGCTAATTAATGAGGCCCGGAGGTACGAAGGACCAGTTTCAGTTTACTGAAAGATCGTTCGCAGCTTGCAATACATATAACTGCCACCGTCAGCATTATTCGCAAAGCAATTCGAAGAATGTCAGGATTTCAGTATGCGGTCATTTTAAATTACACGACTTGAAACCAGCATTTTGCAATCTAGAATCTTCTCGTATAATTGCTAGCCATCTACATCTGAACTGTATACAGCTCCTAGATTGTCACACGTAGATTTTACTTTTTCACGGTCAGAACCCTTTTACAAGACCTTGGACATCGACAGAAGGCCATATTTGGACAGAAAAAACTAGCTCTGAACAAGACTAACAAATCTTTTGCATGAGTTAACATTTTGTGCTCAACTGCTACGGAAACGATACTAACTGCTAATTTTTCGACTAACTAATGTTCTCAACCTTAGTTTATGGACTGGGGCATTGTATTCAGCCTATTTATCGGGCATTAGTGGCCATCGAAGAAGTTCCATAAAGTCGGAGTGGGCCGCAGCTGTTCAAGTAATTTGTAAATCCGTACAACCTCAACAGCAAGTATTTGTATAACAATCATATTCCCACAGTCACGGGACTTAAACTCATCTCAACCAGATTCTGACTAATATCTACTTGCCTGAAATGCAGCATTACGGACTAGCTTATCCTTTCTTATAGCATGAGAAGGACGAGGCCTCGTGGACATGGCAAGCGAGCGTTCTTGTTCTGTCGCAGTGTCTGACCCTCGTGTTACATATGTCACAATACCGCAATTTTGTCATAATGCTTAGTGGTGCCAGCGCAACACGCCCGACGTAATGCTTTAGTTTAGGTGAGGACGCGGCGTTGATGCAGCTTTGCAGTTTATGAATGCATGAGGTGCAAAATAGAGGTTAAAGAAACTGTAAATAAAGATTTTAATTTTGCCAAGCAGTTTTTGCGCCCCCCGTAAAAGTGGCGCCCATGGCATGTGCCATGCCTGCCAAACCCTTCATACGCCACTGACACCAACGTTACCCAATCTTTCACTGGTCATGGAATTTCTGGGAAATTTTTTCAGTAATTTCATTTTTGAAAAACTTCTCTCGCATGAAGCGCTGGTGATGGAAAGAGTTACAGCTACCAGTAACAACCAAACGCAGCTTTTCAAGTCGCTATAAAAGATAAAAAAATTTCGAGCGATACAGGCAGCTTCGACGCCTTCCGAAGCAAATTCTTTGCCAAAGTTTAAATCATTTTCACTAAATGAATATGGTTTGCGAATTTTTTCAAGTGTTTTTCATTTTCTGATAGAAATATTTGACCTCCTGGGAAAAGAGCTGAAATACACGAAAATTGTTTCTGAATCAATACAGAAAATCCGTACAAAATTCTGAGGTTGCAGGACATGAGTGGGTAGAGTTAAAACTGTAGTTACGAACCACTAACGTAAGATGTTTCGAAGTCATACACAAGGCAGCATAACGCAATATTGCATTCTGGATAAATTCTGATAAATTAACTGAAGCCAATTCTTAATGCTTTCACAAACATTTATTACTGGGACAAGCAACAATCTACTGACCGTTATATAATCCAGTCCATCTCACACTGAAATGCACGAAATATCAATCTTCCCATTTCTGCGCCTGTTTCTTAGTTTCGAAATGAATTTTTCCACACCACGATCGCGGTCTGACTAAATTTCACGCAGGATGCGAGCATCTACTACAGCAGGGTCTCCAAACTACGGCCCGCGGGCCAAATGCGGCCGGCGAAGCCATTTCATCCCGACCGCGAAGCCATTTTGTCAATGATGAAAAAATAATACATTATGGAAAAGCCTGCTGATTTGGTGGAATGCAACGTTTCCCGAAACAATGACATTACGTAAGAAGTCCGACCTTTGAATTATCATGTAATAGTATATGTGGCCCTCGGACAAAAAGGTTTGGAGCCCCTGTACTCATGGCCGTCGCCAGCTGGGGAGCCAGTGGTGCCCGGCCCCCCCATTTGAACTCTGTGCTCCCCATTTCATGTTTGGCCCCCCGAACTACCACGAAGCTGTAGAATTGCTAAGCGCAGTTGTAGATAGTCAATAAGCAATAACTTGTTGAATGACTCTAGCTCGCGACATTGCGTTCGTCATTCAAATAAACAAAAGCGCAAAATTCCACTGTTTTTGTCGCCGGAATTGCCGAAATAAGGGTCTTGAATGCTTTATGCAAACAAAATTTTCGCTTTTGGTAAACCAAGAGCGCGTCTTTTTTTGTTTCATGACGAACAGTAAAGCTGTACGAAACACAGAGCACTGTCAAATTAGTTTTTGAGTAGTCACACGTAGGTTGTGTACACTCAGGGTCGGATTTAGCAATAGGCTATGTAGGCTTAAGCCTAGGACCTCAAGATCCAAGGGGGCCTCCAGCAAAGTGTGGTACACATAGAGTCAATTGCCATTACTGTGTATGATCGGTTCCATAAATAAACATTCGTCAACCATTTATGTTTTTAATTTTTATTCATTTCATCAGATTTTGTATCGATAACGCCAGGGTATCCCAACGAGTTTTCATGAATCTCAATATGACCGTTGGTAAAGCCGCATGCCGACTGTAGTGTCGCATACTCAAAGCACTTTAACTGCGTCCTGCATACTATAGGGTGAATCGTGTCGATTGTTACGTGTGAATTAGGCGAAAGGTTCGAAACGCACCTGATCAAAGCTTAAAAATTTTTTTGTTTTGCTTTTCAAAG
>Ga0210059_1005896_pt1 | contig 19692 bp, 12 predicted proteins | sample Ectturendosymbi2_FD_188042 | JGI IMG/M metagenome (GOLD analysis project Ga0210059, IMG submission 188042) | Ecteinascidia turbinata endosymbiont from Florida, USA - Sample 2 (SPAdes) (version 2) | ecosystem: Host-associated > Tunicates > Ascidians > Unclassified | place: Key West, Florida... | reverse complement strand
TAGCGTATGGACATTTTGTGATTGGTGTAACCGCAAGAATGTTATGCAACTACTAATGCCCGTCTGCAGCGTGGATAGGGTGAGGACTATTCAATGCCGCATGCAGTTAACAGCAGCGAGGTTTCTGAACCAGTTGCACCTATGTACCGTAGAGGCACCGCAGATAAGTATGTGTGCATTGGCGTTTAAGGCGTGTGCCTGATAGCAAGATGTAATAGCAGGCGTAAAATATATTTTGCAGAATATTCCCAACAAAGTCGTTCATTTCAATATTCACTTTGAATTTTCCTCTGACTGATTCTCAAAAGCTGACTTTTCAACCCTGTGTTGCTCTATGACTGTCTTGCCATAAGCGCAATTGCACAGTCTACGTTAGAATTTTATGTCATCATCACCTCAATGTAACTTATTCCTTCGATTATCATGTCGACTGTCAAATTCATCAACGAAATCATCTAAATATGTTTTTCAGCTTGTACCTTTCAGTTTAAAGTAGATCAACATTACCCAATCTTTCACTGGTTGCAGAATTTCGGGGAACTCAATTCACTAATTTCGTTTTTGAAAACCTTGTCTGGCATGAAGCGCTGGTGATGGGAAGAGTTACAGCTACCAGTAAAAATCAAACGCAGCTTTTTAAGTAGCTACAAATAAATGAAACAAATTGTCCCGGCGATGTAGACAGCTTCGACTGCTTCCGAAGCAAATTCTTTGTCAAAGTTATTTCATGTTTTAAATCACTTTCACTAAATGAATATGAATTGTGAAGTCTTTCAAATGTGTTTCTGACAGAAATGTTTGACCTCCGGGCAAAGAGCTGAAATACGCGAAAGAATTGCCTCTGAACCATGTCAGAAAGTCCGTACAAAATTGTGTGAGGCTGCAGAACATGTGGGAAGAATTGAAACTGTTGTCACGAATCACTTAAGTAAGATGTTTCGAAGTAGTATTGACAAGGCAGCAGAACGCAATACAGCAGTCAGGATAAATTCAGATAAATTAACTGAAACCAATTCTTAATGCTTTCACAAACTTTTCGCTGCTGGGGCAAGCGACAATCTGCTGAGAGTAATGTGATCCTGTTCCATCTCACACTGAAATGCACGAAAGAACAATCGTCCCACTTCTGCGACTGTTTCTTAGTTTCGAATTGAATTTTGTAACACCACGACCGCAGTCAGTCCAAATATCACGCAGGTTCCGAGCAAGCACTGCTGTGTGTCGTTATAAACAACTCTAGTTATCAGACCGCCAAAAACAACAACACAGCTTATCATGCAATTGGGAAATATTGAATGCAGGCTAGAGGGTTTCTAAATTATCGTTTTTAATATTGCTTGCCGAAAGTAACCTACTGTAAATGTCAACAAAACGAACCTAAATGGGAAATTACGAAAAAAACTGGGGGGCCAAACGGGGGGCCAACCAAAATCTGGGGGGACCATGGCCCACCCTGGTCCCCCTTTAGAATCGCCATTGCACCATTCACGGAATATTTTAGACCAGGGGTCTCCAAACTTTTTTGTCCGAGGGCCACACAAGCCATTCCACAACAGTTCGAGGGCCGGACATCTTACGTAATACGACTGTTTTCGGATATGTCGCATTCTGCTAAATCAACAAGTTTTTAGTAAATATAATATTTTTTCATTATTGGCAAAATGTCTTCGCGGGCCGGATGAAATGGTGTCGCGGGCCGGATTTGGTCCTCGGGGCCGTAGTTTGGAGACCCTGTTTTAGACCAATCAACCTAACATTCAATTAATTGCTTCTACTGCAGTGTGCCTTCAAAGAAATTCAAGTACCGTCATGGCCAACATTGCAACAATAAACGCCACGGAAAAAACAATAAAAATCTCGAATTAAAACGCTTACTTCTTCTGTTGGTGCGAATCTTCAAAGAACAATTCACGTAATCAATTGTTTACTGATTGAAAATGGTTGAAAAGTTAAAAAACAACCGAACTTTTTCAAACACATACTTTGCAAGCAAACACTACACTGCCGTGAAAAACCACTTGTTCAGTCTAAAACTCATTTGATCTAGTGAAAAATCACTAGGTTTGGCACCAGTGTCCAAAGGCAACCTGCTAGAATTGCAGTAGGTTCGAAATTATCCTTCTCACTCCCGAGTGAAAACCAGACACAGGAACACTGATCAGAGTAGCTTTGTCAGGCGAAATGCAGGCTTTCATTTTTTATTATTGTGTGTAACGTCTTCACTTCCATACGTAATGCGTGGGGTTTCAAGAAATACACTGCGAGTATTTTAAAATTTCATCTTTTTGCTCGTTGGCATCTCTTAGTGAACTCTCCGGATCTGTCAGAACTGATTATTGCTTGTTACTGACTAGTGCCTCCATTATTGCAAAACTCTGGCGATCCGGATCTTGTTGTGTTGCACATATTGTTGGATGAAATGCAGAGGCGGAAACAGTTCTGGAGAGAGCCTTCTGCCATTTACATAATTTGGATTAGTGTCCTATACCTGATAATAAAACGTGCGGTGTTGGACACTTCTTACGATTATTCCGTATTTTTCTCCCACAAAAGAAGCACGCGAAAGCGCGGTTAGACACAACAGACACCGAATGTGTCGACAATATCTCAGAGGTATAACTGGATGCAGTTACCGAGGCAGAAGCTTCTGTGCTGACAAACCCTTCAGAATTATTTATTGAACGCGCCTTTTCAAAAGCCCTGTCGATCGTTAGCGTAACTCTTTGAACAGCTGCCGGCTTAAAAGTAGTATAGAAAATACCGTTTGTGAACTCATCCCGTAAGAAGCCATTGCAATGTTGCTTCTTGGTAACGGCTTGAAAGTTGCAATCATTACTGAATCTTCTGAGTTCTTGCAGGAACTTGTCTAAGCTTTGGCCAGGTTTATGTTTTGCTGCAGCCAGCAAACGATGCGCAAAAACCTTCTTCGGTCTTGTCATGAGCACGCTGTCTAGCTTCTGAAATGCCGCCTCAAACGTTTCGCACTCATCGATGTACTAAGATGTGTTTAACGACTGGAAATTCGTTAACGCTTGCAACAGGTCTACTCTGTTTTCAGCTGTGTCGAATGCAGTAACATAATTTGGAACACTCTTTCCCTGCGGTGAAACTATTGATGTCCACATCTAATATTTGCAGTTTGAGTGTTCCCAACGTTCCAACATCCGGTAGTTGCTAGCATTCACACGATTGATTTCAGCTAACTGAATTGTCGTAACCGCACAACATCATTGCCACTGCTTTAACTTGCTGAAACTGGACATCTAAGAAATAAGAAAGAAAAAGTGAAACGACATGAAGCAAACATGCTCAGAACAACTTTTTTTGATATGGGGTTGTTGTTGGCGCTTTACAACTACAATGGTCTTGTAGTGCCACGACTGAGTTTGTGCAATTTTTGGTTTTCATTTCACTCGGTTTGTTTATATGTTCTGGGTGTATTCACTGCAGCTCTTCGCACACCGTGCATGTGGTGAGGAGGCTGTAGTAACAATTTACAAGACCTTGGTAAGACCCAGCCAAGAGTGGAACTCTCGACCTACCAGTACCGAAGCGGACGCACTTACTACTAGACCGCGGGATGGTCTCAGACCAACTCATAGACAAGCCGGCCCTGTAACAGAGAAGACTGGACTACTAATCAGCTCGTAAGCAGCGGTCAATTACCGACACATGCACCGCAAATGTCCGCCAGTATCAAACCAAATAACACGACAAGTGTTTTTCGTTTTTTCGCATTATTTTTCATGAATCAAGCACCAGACTATTTGCAAATAGACAAAGGTACATTATTTTGAACCAAGCCACTGAAAAATTATTTTAAACAGATTCAACCTTTTCAGAAATTCATTGAAAAAGCAAAGCGAATTCGAGTGTTTTTTTTCGGGGTTTCGTATAATTTTTCAAGATGCAGGCACCATTCCATTTCCAAACACACGCAGGTCCGTAGTTTTGAAACAAGCCCATGAAAATTTTTTTGAAAACTAGTGTTTCAAAATGAACAGAGTGCGGTTTCAAACGTGAACGGCAAGACGTATTTGATTACTACGCGCGAAATGAAAAAAACATTTTGTTCGCTCTGCAATGCTTCACTGCATTTTAGTGTGAATATTTAAATAATAAAGTTCAGGTGTTGCAACTGCACAAGAGTGAATGATTTGATAAAAAAAATCCATTGAAGAATAATCGGGTTCAACAGTTTTTTGTGCCTTTTTTATTATTTTTTAAAAAGCAAGCACCAGACAGTTTGCAAATAGGCGCAGGAGCATTATTTTGAAAGAAGTCAATAAAAATTATTATTTTGAAACAAACCGAGAAAAATTGAAACAGATCAGCCTTAAAAAATATCTATTGAAAAATCAAACGTGTTAGAATGTATTTTTTTCAGCGTTTGCTATTATTTTTCATGATGCAAGCACCAGACCATTTGTAAACAGACACATGTACACAGTTTTGAAACAAGCCAATGAAAAATAATTTGAAAATTATGGTTTCAAAATCAACACAGTGCTATTTCAAAAAATCTAAATGTTGCATTTGGTTGCAACGCAGTATAGCCTTGCCTAACACAGCTAACTGCCACGATTTCAGCTCTAACTGGAATGAATTATATCTGACACCTGGTACCGCTGCGACATCTACCGTAAGGTGCAGTGCGCACAATAGAGCGAATGACGTCAAAGCATAGCGCGAAGTATTGCTTTTAATAAAGAAATCAACACAGCACGATTCGGTATCAAACTACTGTACCTTGACAAATTGAAATAAGACGTGCTGGATGCAAACCACCCATAGTGTGGAACCACAATCACAAGAGGGTCCACAAGCTAGGGTTGTATGAACATATTGCGATTTGTCATCATAAAACATTGACAAGTTGGTGTTGAAATAAGAGGAGTCTTTTATAGTTTGGACGTCACATACTCGTGAGGGTTGCTTTCAACAGTTATTTGGATTTGAAAAAGCATGATAAGTTAATTTGGCGTCTCAAGACATTACTTCAGATATTTTGTCAAAAACTTGTGGTTGTGATGTAACAGACCTATTCCGCACGTTTGCTTGTGACTTGACAGGCAAAACCGCAAAGGTCAAACCGCGAACGCAAATACACAACCACCAAACTGCAAAGTTCTCAGGGGTATTTTGACGTCATATCCCGAAAAGCGCGACGTCGAATCTCGAAATCGTGTGACAAGTTAACCTGCTGTGCTACTATTACAACAACCCAAGATAGAACAAAAGCAACAAAATAAATCTTTGCCGAAAACAAGCCTAACATCGGGATTTTCATTAAACTGAAGTCGAGCTTTATTGGTTTTGTTGAATTTAATTAAAATTACCTAGCTGTAGCTCAGTTGTTTCAAGCAGAATTCAATGGTAGAGTCTGCCAGAAGCAAATCAGCAGCCATGCATTATTCCGTGAAAGTAGCTGTTGATAATTCATACTTCCGAGGTCAATGTGGAAAATCCGTTACATTTGCAATAGTGACCAACTTCACAGTTCAAAGCCTGTAGACAACCTTTTGGCTATGCCACCCTTCTGCAATGACCGAAGAGGGGTTATGTAAAATTGTAGGCCTACATAAAATTGGAGCTGCAAAAAGAATTATTTGAATGTAAAACATCCTTCAGGTGAAACAGGTGTTTCTGCATGCACTCAAAGTATTTTTATTCTGTACTCAGCACATTTGGTATAGATTTCCATCCGGCAAAATGTTTTCAAAGGTCAGAAACAAATTCCGTTAATACTGTATTTACAGAGTTTTCAATGATCACCATTGCCCACAGGAAAAAAGCAAGTGGAAGAGAAACGTTATCTGTGAGTGTCACGAGTGCATTCATTTAGTATTAACTATGGGATAAAATCTACTACGCCAAAGGTTGGCCGGAAATGTTTTGCTAACTGTGGAATTATTTTACGTATTTCCCATTATTTCGTCAGAAATGACAGGAAGTGAAGAGATGCAGAGAACACGTTCTGTTGGTGTTTTGTGGTTAGATATTTGTTTGAGTAAAATGGTTGATGCAAGGCTCTGCAAATATTTCTAGTTTGTGAAGTGGTGTTTAGAGGAAAACCTGCAACTGATGTTCTGCTTTTCAATAAGGAAAGACATATAAAAAAAGCTGAGAGGAAAGAGAAACTACTTTCAATATTTAGATAATCGCTGTTGTCGACAAAAAACGAAATGTTGAGGATATTTAAACTTTGTGGCTGATGCCAATTTCATCTGTTTTAAACTAAGTTAAGTGGCGACTGCGATGAAATATGTTACTAACGTTTTGCGAAGGAAACAAAGTTCTGAGCAAATCAGGGAGATCTTCGCGTGAACTGTTTCAATGAAAAAAAAAACGAGACGATACCGCAAAAGTTCCTTGTGCAGATTAGCCGTTTTCTGAGTTTGTTTTATTTTCAATTTTGTTGTATTGCTTTGTACACAATAAATAAATTCAAGTGCGGTAACGCAAAGCAATTTATTCTGCTGAGTGGCTTGGCAAAATAGATTAAACATTGTAATCGTTTCAAAAGAGAATGAAGGGGAAAACAATACCGCAATGTGTTGAGAGTTTTTTGCACTGAATCTTTGTTTTGAAAACAAGGACGAAGTAGTTCAAGGACGAATTAAGATTAATTTCATGAGCACCATAAAATGAGTTCACCTGCATTAATTTTTCTTAATTTTAAACAAATGAACAATAAATCCAAAATTGATAAGCTTCAATCTACTATTTTTCTGTTGTGAATTGAAAGTAAATATAATTTCAAACACACCAATTATGTATTCACGTTATGTTTCTTAAAAATGCGTTCAAAAAAATTAGTTAATTTCCTTTTGAAATTAGGTGCACTTTGTGAAAGCGCAGACGTTCAGATCTTGCATTCCGATGACACGACAATATTACAAGCTTCCCGGCACTTTCACGCATTGTCATGATTTTCCAGTTTTCATTGAACACCACAACAAGCTTCAAGAGTTTCTTTTGGTCGCACTTTGCCTGAAGCGTTGTTAGCAAAATTAACCTAACGAAAACGAACAGCTATTCAGCAGATGTTACCACTTCGACCTTTCACCGCAAGACAGGAACCGGTTTAGACACAAAAATATGATTCATGGATATTTCCTTCTCTACGAAATTGGGTTATTTTAGCCGCACGTATTATCAACCTGATAAAAACAGGCATGTGCTGACGAGGAAGCGTTAGCAAGATTAACATATATCCTCCAACAACGTGATATAAAACCACTGACCCTCTTTGCCTGATGCATTGTGTGAAATGAAACGGTTCCTATTGAAACGTCTTCTGTGCGTTGCTAATATATTCGTCACTTGCCAGAAATGAAAGCACAATACCACCACAAATCTAGGGACCTTATGTAGCCAGCCCAGGCAATGAAATACTCGTACCTGGACTCCTGATACACTAATGTGGCATTGCTACAGTTTACCCTTAGGTACATTTTTGGCAAGTCATTCAATTTCCTGTTTAATATATCTCCTTTCCTGTTGATGTCAAGGGTATAAAGACCAAAAAAGACGTCAATTTATTCGTTACGAACAGCGATTAGCAAATCGTGTTTCTTCAGTAAATGCGTAAAACCATTGTTGGGCAAAAGCCATTTACTTCAGCAGTTAAAATCCGCAGGCATTTGCTGTGGGTACTTGCAGCAGTGCTGCAGACTGCGACGAGCTGAGAAAGATGACCGAAAAAGTTCATAGAAAAGAAACTACAAAATTTCCTGAACCCCAAGATCCATGTGGAAGTCTTTTGTTCTTGTCACAGACAGGTACACAATACTGCATTTCACACTGATCCAAAGCAAATCCATGGCAGCTATAACTGAATGTTGATGCTGGCATACGTTTCGCAATGGCCTCTAAAAATTGAATGCACCCTGTCGGACGGCGTGTGCAGCTTGTATAGTTGCAGCACGACTGTAATCGTCATGGATATTCACAGGAAACATTTTAGATTTTTTTGAATTGTCAAGAGTAACATCAGTTTGTGCTGTTTCAAACAAAATCGATATTTTATCATTTCAGTAGCATAATCCTATTTGAAACGAATGTTTCTAGCCTAGCTGAAAGATCATCACAATACCGGATTGCGAAAAGTAGATATTGTGTGAAAAGAGGTTCGCGTTTCGTGTTGACCAGCTATGAGATGCCCATTCGAAAAATCTGTTTCAAAGCTGCAATTAATAATGCAGTTTGAGATGATTAGCAGGCTAACATCGCCATACAGAACATCACTGCGAATTAAGCTGAACGTATTATGTTTCACCCAGAACATACCATACACAAATGCAATGGATTTTCGAGATAATGTAGTTCATGAATCACTCGAATTGAAGTTTTGAATGGGTAAACGTGCTGTTGGGTTTTCTTAAGCCTTTTATCGTAGTATCAACGAAACGTTTTTTGCTAGAAATATGTATTTCTCTGTATAATGAGTTTTCGGCATAGCCATTTTGAAACACAATTTGTTCAGAATCATAAAAATCCAACGCCAACTTACATTTTACCGAAACTGTTGGCTATTGTGAAATAAGTTAAAAGAAAATGTGTAAGCATTTGATTTCAACATGAAACAATTAAACAAACTCTTGAAAGATGGTAGTAGAAAAAAGAGCGATAACACTTTGATATGCATTAGTAACTTGCCATTGCCAAAACGGTATCAAAATCTTACAGTCTAGTTATTGAAATATTCATTCAAATGAGATATTTTTAGCCAGGCAATTATGCTCTTGTGCTCACATTGCGAACAAACCCATTAAGAAATCAGTGACACAGGCGAATTTTTTCTTTTAAAATGCAAGAACACAGTTTGTGGCTTGATTGAAAACCAATAATATTTTGCCTGGTTCGAACTTGTTTGAAAGAGCTGTAAGCAACTTTTCTTCGCTGTATATGATTACGCGGATTGGTTTGATAAGTTGAATTATTAAATCATTTCACATCATTGGGCGGATATTGAACTACACGCTCGTGGTCTTACGTCCAGGTTTACAGGAAAATTCGAAATTTTTATCCATTACGTCAGCTGACAGCACATCAGTTCAGTTTTCAGAACTGTGATGATGGGTAAAAATGAAAGCGTCAGGTGTCATTTTGTGTTTGCAGTACTGTGGCCTGTGCAAGGGCGGATATGACGCTCTGCATTTCTCTATTTGCAGCCAAAATCAGCGGTGTGTTTCTGCCAGCAGATACTGCACATGGAATAAAAAAGTGGAAATTACAAGCTTGGTTTATTACTAATGAACTGTAGTACAGTACATAAATTATTTGAACTGGTTTTGGTATAGTACCTGGTGTTTTCTTCCTTGGTTCATTGGGTAAAATGACTCCTCAAAATTGTACAAGGTCTATGGCTAACATAAAATAGCCTTTGACAAACATACCAAAACGACAAAAGGAAAATAATGCTAAAGACAGAAATGCAAAATTGAAGTCATTTTAGTTACGTATACTGCTTAAAAAGACAAGCTTTGTGTTTTGAATTGCTGATATTTCCAAGTACTGCTTTATTGTTGACTGAAATCGGATTGTGAATGATCCGAAACATCTCAATAAAATACGTATAGTTTTGAAGACTTGCTTTATGTAATGAAACTGTTATGTCTATCCATAGGCGTACGGGAAGGCATTTTACTCGGGGGTCGGAAACAATTTGCTCTGAAAAGAACAATTTGTCCTAAAAATAAACAATTTGCCCGGAAACTAACTTCTTAGTTAATTCCGAATTGGGCCTGAAACCTCTTGTAAATCTGGTCTATACAGTTGAATTCGTTTACAACGGCTTTGCATGTAACGTCAATTCGCCTACAACGTTGCATTTTGTTCGATCCCGATGGCATCTTCTACATGCATTTCAAATTCGCTTGTAACTTCAATTCGGCAATAAAGTTCTTTATGCAATCTCCTAGAGGTGCTGTCACAGACAAATTCTGTAGTTACCTTGGTTGTTAACTCAAGGGGGTGAAGTTCCTTGTGTGTTGTTTTCTCCCAGACAAGACACTTTCCGGTAATTGCCTTTGCTGGCTGAATATACCTTATTGAAAATTTTTTCACCTTACCCTGAAAAACAGAGTTTGAAGTGAAATTTTCCACTGTATTGAATAGATTTTTTACCATTCAGGATTTTTGAGCAACTTGCGTTTGCCCTGAAAAACAGAGTTTGTCCTGAAATTTTTACCGTAGTGAAATATTTTTTATCATTCAAGATTTTTGAGCAACTTCATTGCGCTTGCCCTGAAAAACACAGTTGCCCTGAAGTTTTTCACTGTATTGAAATTTTTTTTTCATTCAGGATTTTTGAGCAACTTACGCTTGCCCTGAAAACAGTCTGCCCTGAAGTCACTCTATTGGATATATATTTTTTATCATTTAGGATTTTTGAGCAACTTGCGCTTGCCCTTAAAACAGAGATTTCCCTGAAATTTTTCAAGACAGGATTGGCGGCCGCCCTCCCCGACCTCCCGCCTCGTACGCCTATATGTCTATCCCGATTCTATGCTCCAAAAACAAGCTAATCTTCAAGCTTCTGCTTCCATTTATCTACAGATCATTTCACGCTATTTTTAGAAATCTTAAAGAACTGTCTGTTCGTGAATGTGCACATTTTGTGGAAAACAAGTAAAAATTGATATGGGAGTTGACTGCGGGTGAATTTCTTTATAATCACGTTGGTGTAAAACACTATTTCACTGCCATCATTATTACCTTTCACCTGTGTCGAACATCCACGTTTTACAACTACAGGGTGTAGGTCTAATTATCAAGCCAAGATATGCACAGCCTAAATACAAAAACATAATTCTGAACGCAGATTTAAAAAATCATTCTCCGATTTGGTTCACACATTGTGCGTGAAATATATCACAGTCCATATTTGAATGCATTGACTTTTGTGGATTTTTCAAGGACTTTGGATAGAAATAGATGTTTCCACGTATTTTCCATAACATCATGTAATGACAACGTTTTGAATTGGAATTCAGCAGAAAGCTAACACCAAGGCACAAACGGAGCTATACCATGAGCCTACTTGGTTTCATCTCCTGAAATTCACTTCGTCCCGCTGGACACTTCTAGACAGAACACAAATCCAATATCGCATCATGGCAGCTATTACGTAGGGCGACGTTGTAATGAACCCTTTCTGGAACACTTAAAATGGTAGAATGCTAAGATAATTCAAAAAAAATTAAAATTGTGTAAGGCATAACCAAATGTCAGCAATGGATTGTTTGAAGCAATGCTCAACTTGCAAGCAAACGTACGTTTAGGCCCTTTTTGTCCAATAACGTGATGCTACGCTGGTGTATCAAAACACCATCCAAGCTGCGTGGAGCTGCTCTCCACCCTGTAATATTGCATGTAAAGCATTTCGTTGGAGCTGGCTCAATTCCATCAAACAACCACGATCAGAGAACAGTTTGTACATTGAAAGAAATTATGTCTGTTGGTGGGAAATTTTGTTTTGACTGGTAGACCTGACCGCAGAAGTATTTGCTGAGTTCCCTAAATTTTCTGAAAATCCTAGGAATTTCCGGTAGGTAGTACAAAAGATCTGCGATTGTTTGTTATTTGATAATAGTTTGGATAGAGCACCTGAAGCACGATGCTTGAAATAATCTCTGCTTGAAACGCTTCAAGCAAAGCAGAGCACCATCTATTTTTCTTCCAAGTAACAAAACGCAGATTCGAAATTGATTTGAAATTTTTATCAAGTGCTGTGTACTGATATTGATTGGATGACTAAGCTTGTATCGTGGATGAAAATAGGATATGAAAAGAATGTAGAAGTGATAAGCGTGTAACATTTGGTCACGATGTTCTGTGAACAATGATGATAGCTTTGGATTTTCATGGATCAACAACGAGTAGCTTGCACAATTCTTCATACGGTGGCGATAATCGAATGATTTTCAGTCAACACTGGCTTAGCCAGCCCAAAATGTTTGGGAGCACAAAAAGAATTTGGGCAGGTCAAAATGTTTGATTTCAGGCGAATGACACTATTTTGTTTGGAATACCGCCTTTCAAAGCACAAAATGACTATATATGCTAAACATTTATGGGGTTTGGTCCCTGCGCCCCCTCCTCCCTCTATGTCAGCCAACCCTACAAAAGTCACGTTATTAATTGTGCACGTAACAGAAAGCAGATATCGTGAGTATAGGTAACTTCAGGGAAGACCATTTAGCGTAACTCCTTTTATAAAAAAGCTTTTAGGAACTAAAAAGTAGTTTTGTGGCAGTTAAAATCCATTTTCGTTATACAAGCTTTGCGATTGGAACAGATTCGCGCAGTAGAGTTTGAAGAATCCATTCAAGACATGCATGTATTTGAACAAACTCACAAATGACCTTGGGTTCAATTGATCCCATAAGAGTTTGGTGAAGGGATGGTCTGAACTATAAATTGGTTTCTACATGCTTTAAAACAATGAACTAAACAGAGGCGTTCTAATAAAACCTAAAAATATCTCGTAGAAAAGGTGATTGCATTCAACTCAATGAATGTAGTCAGCTTATAAAGAAAAGAAATTTCGAAGTTATGAAATGCGGCATTTGATGCAAAATTACATCTAGAATAAAATGAAAGCGTCTACTTTCATCGATGAATTTATTTCTCAACTTTTGAAACAAGCTGCTTTTATTTGTAAAAGTTAAAATGGAGCAAAATGATTATATATCAAACATTGCCTACACACATTTCGAAAACGATGGTGATGGTGCATCCCATGATTACGCCAGCATTAAAGCAAATATTGCGCATTTGCCGAAGACGATGCCAACCCCTGCAGGTTTGCTGATTCCTTTATTTGATTTCACATTGCATTTGCTGTTGTTTTCTAAAAATTTCAAAACTTAGAAATAGATCGTTAGCAAATCAACATCAACGCAGTTAACGCTTGTCTCCAGTTGTTTCCTGTGAGAAAAGGTTTTACTTTCATTGAGGAAATATATGCTTCATGAAATTTTGATTAATGCAATAAATGCCTTTTCCATTAATTTTGGCTGCAAGATAAATCTAGCTTTGCCTTGGAAGATACGTTGTAAGCATATGCGCTACATCTATTAAAATTTTATGCTCGATTGTAAATAACACAATTTGCTGTGCATACATCTGCTTTAGAAATCAGAGATCATAAACTTTCATAAACTTTCAATGTTTGCAAAGGCGTGTTACTTGAGCTTTCCAGACAATTTTGGCTTTTCCTCATTTTGTCATAAGGAGACTTCCAACCCATTGGTAATATAGCAGCGTTTTCTCAAATGATGTTTGCTTGACTTGATCAATCCGGACAGCTGGAAAATCTTGCACTTTGTTTTGAAATGAAGTCAGTTGAAGTTGTAGTGGCAAAACAACTATTTCTGTGTTACAATAAGAAAAAGCATTGCAAACAGATAAAACTATGATTATATGTAAGTCTTAATCACACGTAATTTTTACATAAAAATTTACTGGTTATTTTTTTGTCAAACATAATGTGTAAAACCCTTTCAAACAAATGTCCGACTAGACGTGAGTGTTGCAATGTCGTTGATGTGAGCAAACGAGAAAGAGCTTGTTCTCCTTTGCTCTTGTACTACAGACGCTTGATCAAATTATTTTTAATTGGGAACTGTGTTAACGTCAAAAATGAAAATCGTGGCGACATGACATCAGGAGCATTAAGTGGTCAGAACAAAGTTAATACCGTTGCTCCTTTGCAGATTCAACGTTTGATCAAACGAAAGGGAACGGAGGAACAAGTCTGATGAAACAACCAAAAACTGGGCAAGGCAATGTCGTGAAACTCATGGGAGTGATACTTGTTACGATGCTGGCTTTGCTGTGCATAGCGATTGGTTTTGGTGTTCGTAAACCAAAGGTGATGGTCAAAATTTGAAACTAAGCTTGGAGAATTTAGAAAAGTTAGCAAAGACCTGAGCACTAAGTGCAACAAAAACTTAACATCGTTGATGCCTATGACGGATTGTACTATTTTTTGTAGATGAGCACCTTTAAATTGCAGTACTACTTTTGTAGTTACTGCGCATAACAATGTGCAAAACAAATTGCTGCATGTTCCTAAAGATGTTACAGATAATCACAGCATGAATTGCCAGTTAATCGTTTATTTGTAGCTAATAGTTTCCATATGGATATTTGGGCTAAGCAATACATATAACATTAGATTATGTTTCTTTGAAAATACAAACAATTTCAATGGTTTGCGTCACTAATACGTTAGCCTCTTTGATGCCATTAGATATCAAGTGGTGAAATGGCATGTTTAGTTAAGTTTCTTTTAAAAACCAAGACAAGTGGTGCAGTCGCCCTATTTCTGTAACTACTTACAGAAGAGTTTGTTAAGCTTTTCAAATCGATGTGCTTTTAACATTCAGAACTATTTTTACGCTATATTGGTTTTGTGTTTCTGCCGCAAACGTTAGTCGCCAGCCGAATATCCTGCTTCTTGCATGGACGCAAAACGTCATGGAATGGATTCAGGAATTATCAAGATTCAACCGTTGCATTCAACTCCATTCGAGGTCGGTCTATGACATCAGGAATTGTCTGAAAATTGAAAATGAAATATGCCTTGCCATTAACGCTGGTTAGTTCATTCAAAATTTAAAAGTAGCAGTTTGTTACCAATTTCAAAGCAACGTGAAGGTTATTTTTAGAAGACAGAAAAAATTCGAATTTAAGCATTTTACGTGCATATTCAGTTTAGCAAAAAATCCGCACATCTAAGCTTGTTTTGATGGAAAGAGAACCTACAATATCAAAATTGGTTTGTTGGTAAACTTTCGAATCGAAACTGAGTTGCTTAAAATGAGTTGTATTGATTTCATGTAGATTCATAACAATCTTTCGAAATGATTCATTAAACTGATCCGTCCTCCAGGTGTACTGCGATATGTCTGCGGCCGGGGGAGGCTGGACTTTGATTGCATCCATTCATGAAGATGATATCAATTCCAAATGTTCTCCTAACGACAAGTGGTCCTCCATATCCTACGATTACGGCATGTCCTCTTCGTACCACAACTGGGACAATCTACTCACATTCGGTGAAATCAACGCTGCAACAAGTGCCGATTTCAAAAGTCCAGCCTTTTACAATTTACCGGTATTTCACTGCAGGATTTCAAATTGCTGAAAATTTTTGTGTAAATGTGATTATGCTCTTCATAAATATATAGGATTGATGCTTCCAGTAGGAAAACATACTTTGATTTCTATGTTGGTATAAAAAAACACTGTTTCGCCTGTCTTCTTGTATCCATAGTATCGTACGTATAACGTGCAAGGCTAAATGCGCCAAGCTTTCTGTACCGACATTGTAGGGTGTTTGCAAATGTGCATGTTTTATCCTAAGTAATGCTGAGATACAAAACATTTTTTCATCTGGCGAAACAATGCCATTTGCAGATTTTAGATTTAATCAACAACAGAGGATATGTAGTATGCATCCACCGATTAAAATTTGCATTGCATAGTAACTTATTGTTTGTAGCTTTGATTTTTCTTACCTTTTCTCTTGAGTTTGAAAAAATGCATTTAGCTACGAAAATAGAGCTACGGCATACTTTTCATCATGTGTAAGGAAACGACTTGACATGTCTCCAAGTGAAGTCATGCCTATGGAATTTCAGAACCAAGGAAGAAGCTAAATGGTGAATAAAATCTACGGAAAAAACTTTTGCTTCTAAAACCGTGCCAATAAGGTGATGCGTATTGGCGCAAACATTAAATAGTTTCATACAAATTAAAGTTAAGGCACTGGGACGTACAAATGCTGTGGTAACTGTCGACAAATTCGCATGTACCAATTCATCACTGTATGTTACGAAAAATGACAAATATTCGCCACATCTACCAACAGCAAACTGCTTTGATATTGGCATTGTTAAAAGTTGTTTTAATTCTTACAGGCCTCAGATCTGATGGTATGGCACGTTCCCAACAACGTGCCTATGCATTCAGCAGCGAGGGAAGCATTTTTCAAATATTACACTAACACAAAATTTCTAAAAAATTACGGATCAACATTGCAATCAATGTACACGAAATATGATCCTCTAAAGAAGATCAAAATCGAAGGTAAATATTTTCTGTAGGCAATTCTTGTAGGTTTGCGACTTTGCACCACCTGCTGGTTAGGAATATGTTTGTCTCCGATTGTTGATCTTAGCCCAGTCTGATGAGATCGATATTGTGGGGTATTTTACATGTCAAACGGAGTTGAACTTGAAGTCTATCGAAAAAGAATGGTAAGACACAAAGCAACAACCATTGATTTAAAAGGTCTTTTTGGGCATTAAAAATTAATTTCATCGTCACTGCAAGTTGAATGATATTAGTAGTATGCCGTTGACGATTCTTTTTTTGCCAAATTTGCTGTTGACAATCAGAAAAGCAATTGTTTGCCGAATCCTACATTATTATGCGATTAAAATCATCAATGATTCCTTCATCGCTGCTTGTTATGCATATTCTACCGTATGTGATAGTTGTGCCTAGTTGAGTGCATGGAAATGCACAGTGGAGGCAGTTTCACAGACATTGCATAAGTCGGCTAAAAGTTAATCAAAATTTAACACCACGATAAAGAAATGACTAACATTGAAAAGGAGATATCTGCACATTCCCGAATAAGTCTTTTCATGGTAAACAATTTGAAATTCTCCATCTCTCCCATTGTCTTCCCTGATATCAAGGATGCGATACTAATAATCTACAAAAAAGTCGCAGCGTTCTCTGCGGCATCTGCAGAGAAACGAATATTGGCGTAATTTTGAAAATACCTCTGATGAGGTTTTTCTGTTAGCGTTGCAATGACAGACCAGAGATACACGTTTTTGAAGTAAGTCAAAGTTAAATTTATTTGCGAATGGACGAAAGTCAAATTGAGGTAACGAAAACTTAGAGAAAACCAAACGGAAATTTTGCTGGTTTCAAGCGCTTTTTTTTGCGGATATACTTGTAGTAATTGCAGTATTGTTGCATATGACCACGATGACGCACATTTGAACAAGTTTGAAAAGTTAAAAATTAATTAAACAAAGCTTCAAATGGTTTTGGTTTGTGTTTCAGACATTACACCTAGGATCTTGACATGTTTGTCCAAAAATCCGACGTTGCGATCGTTGATGTCGAGCAGCAATACATTCAAAAAATATGAGCCAGAATATGCCGTAAGTACATCACCGGGAAACACAGGTTTTACTGCTTTTCCTTAGTGTAACTGTTGAGAACAGTGAAAGTCACAGAAAAAATAAATCTTCAATTTTAAAATCACCCGAAAATTCCTTTGAAAACTAGTGGTTCAATAGTAACTCGTCCAGCTCATTGTGTCCTGTTTCAAAATCGATATTTGATGTCAAAACACTTGTTGAGATTCAGTAGCATCAATGTTTCATGATACGCAATCTGCAATAAACACTTCTACAGCTCGGGTCCGTTTAACTTGGTTCACAGATCTTCCTATGAATTTCCCAAACCTTTGCCAAATGCAGCTACAAAAAGACCACAGTGTTGCGAACAATCCACTAATTATAGAAATATCCACGTCCATACTGCAGGGTTCTGTTTGGTTGTTGCTTGCATGCAGTATAATTAGTAACAGCAGTTTCACGAGAATAAATGAGGATGTTTTTGTTGTCGCAGCGCTCGCGTTTTCGCGACCTATGGACAACCACAATTCACAAGATTTTAAACGCCCACTTGACAACCTGTCGCTTATGTTGATTGTTAATACCTGAAAATATATGTACATCAGCAACTCTGTAGCCTGGAAATCCTTGCAGAAATTACTTAGGGAGACAGTAAGGTTTTCAGAAAAAATGTTTTTTTTTCAAACGAGTCAAGGTTCAAATTGCGATTCCGTCGTCGAGTACAGTTTCCGAAAAATAATAGAAACAAATTAACATTTGCCCCAGCGCGCCTAAGGGGTACATGCGTGGCTGCACTATTAATGTGCAGGAAGCAAAACTATCGATAAACGAAACTGTGAGAAGTATTTTTGGCGTTGACGTGGAGCCGTAAAACGTAACTGTCAATTCAAATCAACAGCCACTACCCTAGAAATATTTGTAGATTTTTTAGTAATGACGCTCTGTGTTTCTGTGTATTGATTTCTCACAAGACATGAACTAGCACGCAAATAAACAAAATATAACTATACGTGAAACTTCATCATACTCGAAGCAAGCACGCACGAACAAATAAACAGAAGATCACAGTATGAGCGGACGTGCATGAGAGAAACTTGCCCATAAGCAGTTTAATAGAAGACATCCATCTTTCTTGTTTCGAAGAAAAAAAAACAAAAAGATAAACCTTTCAGCCAGTGCACCGCAAAATCCTGCGGTTATGGAGTCGAAGTGCACCAGCAGAATGAAATATCTCAATAATGGTTACGTAAATGAAAGTAAAAGCAAAGACACTTGTGACAGTGAACGAGACCTGAGTTAAGGACCATAGCAATACAAAAGTTTGGATGCTTTTATACAGTAGCGCCACGCTACAAAGTATACAAGCAATCTGAAACGCAAGCCAAAAATCGTTAACTGCAAGACGGTTGAAACGAATATATTTTTATTGAAGATTGAACGGAATCTCCCGAGCAGTAAATTCTCCGGCCATTCGTTCCTACTTCAATAACAAAAAGGCTTGGTATTGTTTGTCCAAGACATTATGGGCTTATTTTTGACGTGTTGTCCTAGATTTGCACAAAGAGTAACACCTCGTTGAGAAATTGTTTTTTTGACCAGCGTTTGTTGAAACTTCCCGCATAAAATAGTTGTAGTTGGTCGCATAACTTGTATTATGGCAATGAACATCAACCATTTTCCAAAACAAGTTTTTGAATAATGCTGGGAACATTTCGTGGCGAAAATTAGGCATGAATTTAGCTAATTCAAACCTACGCATATCGTGAAGTTTCAAAATATTAAGAGGTTTTTACAGGGGTGTAATATTACATTTAAATTGTTATATGCAATAGTTCCTATTCAAGCATGTACTTTCCACGATGGGTGTAAGCAAGGAATCGATCAGCAAATTTTTAATAGGAAATCGATTTCACGTAAAATTACGCATCCTCAGTCTTGAAAATTGCAAGCAAAGCTAACAGGTGAAAAGTTGAAAGGCTGAAGTAACAGCAGAGAGAAAACTCAAGACTACAATCAAAATCTCGTAATACAAGCTCATAAATCATAACAACTTAACAAACTGACTGACGTTAAGAATACTAGTGGCGACAAAAAAGACTGACTCATGAAATAAGTGTTTACTCAAAAATTAAAAAGACGTTTACTCAAATAAATATAAGACTGAAACATCTAACTAGTTGATGCTAATGGCTGAAAAATTTCACCAACTAAAAACTAACTCTTGGTGAAATGACTAACAACGGTAGAGAAAAATAGTGAGCCATGTACAGGCAGTAAGTCTCTGGGGTACGCATTTAAATCTGCCGCGAGTTCGCTTTAAAAGCTGCGTTGGGAGTAAGCAAGCTGTGTTGAGAGAAAAGCTAGCGCACAAAACGGGAGACAATATCGGATTGAGTCAAACAACACAAAGCATCGTAATAATTATTTCACATGGGGGAGGATCATGTTCTGAATGTTGATTTGCGCGTCAATTAGGTGATACCATTTATTTTCACAGATATCCAGAGAGTGACAA
>Ga0210059_1005895_pt1 | contig 19693 bp, 13 predicted proteins | sample Ectturendosymbi2_FD_188042 | JGI IMG/M metagenome (GOLD analysis project Ga0210059, IMG submission 188042) | Ecteinascidia turbinata endosymbiont from Florida, USA - Sample 2 (SPAdes) (version 2) | ecosystem: Host-associated > Tunicates > Ascidians > Unclassified | place: Key West, Florida... | reverse complement strand
ACGTGGTCTGTTATGAACGTGGTCTGTTATGAACGTGGTCTATTATGAACGTGGTCTGTTAATGAACGTGGTCTGTTATGAACGTGGTCTGTTATGAACTTGGTCTGTTATGAACTGGTGTGTTATAAACGTGGTCTGTAATGAACTGGTCTGTTATGAACATGGTCTGTTATGAAAATGGTCTGTTATGAACTGGTCTGTTATGAACGTGATCTGTTATGAACTGGTCTGTTATGAACGTGGTCTGTTATTAATGGGTCTGTTATGAACGGGTCTGTTATGAACGTGGTCTGTTTTGAATGATCTGTTTTGAGCGGTCTGTTATGAGCAGGTCTGTTTTGAACGGTCACCATTAATTCATACTTGTTAGCTGTATATTTAGTTGACTTATCCACTGAACTAAACAACATCGTAGCGGGGTGTTATGTTAGTTAAGTCTTATTAAATGATTTGATGTTTGCTGATGATATTTGTGTATTTTGCCCAAGTGCAAGAGGGTTGCAAAGTGTACTTGATGTGTGTCAGGCTTATGCAGAATCGCATGGAATTATTTTCAATTGCAGCAAAACTGTTTGTATGACGTTTAAGGCTAAGAGTGCATAAAGCACAGTCACCCCATTACTGACACTGGGTAGTTAAAACGTTAAATCTGTTAACTACGACAAACATCTGGGAGTTATACTGGATACTGTGTTCTCAGATAGCAAAGACATTCAGAGACCACTGCGATACCAATATTGTGCTGCAAACAAGCTGCGAGCCTCTTTTTCCCGATGTTCAAATGCAGTTAAAAATGTACTTTGTCGTTCCTTCTGTACGTCCATGTATGCATCACAATTGTGGTGCAATTTCAGGAAGTCATGCATGTAGGGATTTACGTGTAGCTTATAATTTTGAGTGCAGGGCTCTAGACCAGGGGTCGGCAACCTTTGCCTAGTCTCGGGCCTAAAACAAACGCTGCAAGGTATGGCGGGCCGTGCAAATTTTACACCAACAATTCCGTTCATTTGCTGTTGTTAAATCTTGGGAATTCATGGAATTTTAATCAGATTAACTCTTGATTTTCACAGTTCGTAACGAAAGCGCAAAATGCTTCATAGAGTACATTTATAACACAGTGAGGAAGGAGAACAGATTCATAAAGTATAATACCGTTAGGCTGGCCATGTGGTGTTATTACAATTTGGTAAAAAGGTTGCGGGCCGGATGATTTTGCTTGGCGAATAAAGACAGTGTAGAGTGAAGACAGTGCGTGTAGAATAATATGCACAGGGACGCCGGAGAATGGAAGCATGGCGTGGGCATTTCCACCCTTTCAAAAGGGGGACAACGTGGACGGAGGTGCCTTTTCATCATAGGTGTAAGGACAGGGAAATTTTTGGGAGTTTCGTGGATTTTTGCCCGAATTTCCCAAACTTGCCCGAAAAGCTGTCTGTGCACCTTTTGCCTATAAATTTTCTCCCACAAAGATCATGAAGACTTTTTTGGTGTGACCTCCAAAAAAGGTCTTCATGCGTTTTTTTGCAAACCTGAGGCGCCATTTTTTGAAGTCAAACAACGATGGGCGCCATTGTTGCCCAGATTTCCAAGGATGTTGTCCAGATTTTCAGCAAATCAAACTTATGGGGGTGCGCTTGCATCCCCTGCACCCAAGGCCGGATTAACCATTGGGCAATCCGGGCAAATGGCCGGGGCCTCGAGCTTTTGGGGTCTCGCCCTTGAATATCCAAACACTCCTTTACTGGATTTTCATCTTTTTAGACTGTTCACAACACGTCAAAATTGTAGAGCTTTTCAATGACTGCGTTTAGTATATAAGTTAAGAAAACGAACAACTTCAGCATTCACCGCTTTTGAGAGGCTTAAAAGAATTGAGCCAAACATCACCATGCTTTTTGGGTTCCAATTCAATGATTGCGAATAAACCCACATTGCACACAAAAAAAACACATTCGTAAAATAAAAACCCAGAAAGCTTGTGTTACGAACAGAAACATATGAGTGAGCTTATTTGAATAGAAACGATAATCGAATACTGATTTAATTACAGTTCCTCTTCCCAATTTTATTTTGCAGCGCAAGCATTAACATTTAGACGACCTTGTTGCTCAAGACGTCTTTCACAACGCTGGTAACATACTCCTTTGATGACATCCCTGAATAATTGTAGACGTAGGCTACATTTGTTGAAAAATTTTTTGCCAAAAATTTACCATAAATTGGACAAACACTTGCCAAATTTTTGTAAAGCATCTGCAAACCCTGTCTGCAGGAAAAGGAGCGAACTGCGCAGTTGCGCTAAACGTTTAGGAGGTCTCGCGGTCACGACTTTGCCCGAGGCCTCGCATTCATTTAATCCGGCCCTGCCCGCACCCCCACCTCCAACACCACTGCTTTTCATAACAGTATCATAGGTAATTTCATGGTTTATCAAGATCGACCTGAAACAAATTTATTGCAGTTATTCGGACACCCAGATAATTCAGAATGATTTTCTATAATTTCTGTCATTATTTTTGGGGTCAACGTTGTTGATGAACACAAGCAAAGATAATTGGTAACGATTTTTTTTGTTTTTCATAAGTTTCCATTGCCCTAAACTGTTTTACTGCTCTCCTTGCCCTACCGCTGCTCCGGGGTCCCTGAATATGCATGTTGTGTCAGAAACTTCGTCAAAATGTTGGTTTGCAAACGTGAATATGACGTCATATTGTGACTTCATAAACAGCATATATCCAGTAACAACCACGATACGCCACTGCTCAATACTAATTTGGTAGGGGGCATCCACGTGGAAGTCGCCCCGGGCATCACCAGACCTCTGGACGCCACTGTGCCAGGTTCATAGATGCATATGTTAAGAAAGCAGAAAATATAGGGAGAGTAATTATTATACAAAAGATGGCAACAACAAGAAAAAGCAAGAATCATAATCGACAATCAAAATCAAGACCCATTTCAGTTTGTGTTTGTTTGATTATTCCTTATATCTTTGATAATCACGAAACATGATCGTCTTTCATTTTAAATTCTTGTAAGCAAATTTAAGGGGTGGAAAGGCCGGCACTTTTATGGTCGGCCCCGGGCGGCACTTAGCCTCGCTACGCCACTGGTGTGGTGTCGTTTTCGTCTGTTGAAGTAAGTCTGATGATTGTTGGTACATTTTCCAGGATTCAGCATGAGCTGTTTTAACAAACTTGCAAATGATACAAAGGTTTTTTGGTAATAAAGTAATAAAGTAAATAACTACATAATTTCACGAAAAACCGCAAACTTCCACTACAAATTTTAAATCTAGTGAATTTGTTTCAGATCTATTGAATTTTTTGTGAATCGAGTGATTTCTGTAGAGAAGCCTGTGGCAGCACTGCTGTTGAGCGCAGACATCGTGGCAGGTAATGCAGCAAGACAGGGACTGGCTGGTGATAGCGGCAAGCCACCTATTTTTATGCTATGTGAAAAGAAGCACAAGTGAATCTGTACCCATGGGCGTCCGCAAGGAGGGAAAAACGGACGTTTTCCCCCCTAGAAAGAACCAAAATCTTTTAGAAAATCTAAAGACAGCAGTCCAGTTTCGATTAATTACTTTAATTCTTGCAATGGCAGTTTATTTGCCAGTATGACACACTGCACAAGAGCTAGGTTCGCTATTCTGGTGACATGTAGTTTATTCATGTCCGCTACTTCGCCTGCAGATGCAGGTTGCAAAGCTTGTGAGCGGATTGTTGGATCGTTAGTCTGTATTGCGTAACAATCACATGGCAACAAATCTTCAAAGGTTCACTTCAAGTTACGGTCGTAGGCGTTTTGCCGCATGCGACTGTTGAACACAGACATATTTGACAGAAAATGCTGCGAGACAGTGACTGCTGATAGCGGTAAGCTTCGTACTTTTTTACTGTGCAGTGTGAAAAGAAGCACGAATGAAAAAGGAGCATTGCTGCGTCAATGAAGAGCGATTTTTGCGACTTCTGCCGTAGCAAGGGCACATTTTCGTTATTGTGTAGAAAGGGGAAAGCGTTTTGTGAACGTGCATTTGCATTGCATCGTCAGAAACGATTAGCAAAATCTCGAATTTGCCCCCCCTGGAAAAATTTCTGCGGACGCCCATGGTTGCATCTATAATTTTCGTATGCTTTTGGTACATTTTTAGACAAGATTTGGTGTATTCGTTGCAAGAAGACTTGGCAACGCTGCCCAAAACACGATGTTGTCCAATTATTGCTGGCAATGTTTAATTCGTATAATTCAGATCTTTCACCACTGCCGACCGACCAGCATCGCCCGTGCAAATCAATGCAGTTGAAACTGAAAATGTGACATGCTAGTAGCTAATTTTGTTTTGCTAGTCACACTAAATCTGAACACAATTGTTCAGGAAAAAGACGCCAGATTAATGCACGCTTTATGTAAGATGCATTAAATGCAAGGGCATCACAGATTGACATGTTGAGACTTGGGCGTTTTTGCCCCCTCTTTATTGAAATTTCTGCGTACGCACCTACACGCCCTGTGTTAAATACTGATATATATACGTACTGCAGACTCCTTTTTTAAAATTTCCAGCCCGCAGAATTTTTGTGTGACAAGCTCGCTTAACTTAAAAAACGACGAGTTTCCACAGCTTGCGAACTTCGCATTTCAGTACAGGAATACTGGTTTGGCGAAATATATATACTGTAGGCTACGTATGCTGCAGCCTACTTTATTTTAATCACCAGCCTCTTGTACGATTTTTGTGATAAATTTGGTAAACTTGATACCGACGAGATACCACAGCTTGCGAACTTCTCATTTCAGTGCAGGAATGCTGGTTTGGTAAAATGTGTGTTCTGTACGTGCTGCAGCTTACATTGCTCAAAATCCCCAACCCGCTGTAAAAATTTTGTGCAAGGTTTGCTAAACTTCAAAACGACGAGATATGGAAGAAATTTGGAAAAAAATTTAGGAAAATCGCCTACTGGCCACCCCCTGGAAAAAATCCTTCCGACGCCCATGATGTAGATTACCGATTGCATCCTGCGTTGCTTTGAAACTCGTATCTGAGCTTTGCACTTCAGTTAACGAATACTGGTGAGGTTAAATTAAATAAATGTTCCTACTGCAAACGACGAGAAACCACAGATTGCAACCTTCGCATTTCAGTACAGGAATGCTGGTTTGGTGAAATGTGTGTTATGTACGTGCCGCAGCTTACATTGCTCTAAATCCCCAACCCGTCGTTCAAGTCTGCAGTCAAAAGTTTACAGCAAAACAGGAAGATCATATTTAAACATGGCTGTGATCTCACAGATGTGCTAGCGACATGCAGATTCGCACTGCTGGTCAAAAATCTACAGTGAAACAGGAAGGTCCAGTGTGGAAATTACTTTAGGCAAATTCTCACTTTAATCGAAATATTTGGAGCAGTCTTCATTTTATTTGGTGTGGGCATCTTAGCTTTGTAGGAGGTTTTGATGTGATGATGCTGCAAAAGTTCTGTTGCCGACAGGGCTCTCACAAATGCAACTCCAAAAATCCCTAGAACAGCACCAAAAAATCCCTAAAATCCCTAAATCTGTGGTGGTGCAGCATAAAATCGGATTGCGAATGATAAATGTTAAAAATAAAACCAAATATCATTTGCAAAATGAACTGAAATAGTTCATTTCACACGTTTTCATACTTTTCCGAAAATCCCTAAAAATCCCTAAATCCCTAAAAGGACTCAAAAGCTCCAATCTAGGGACAAAATTTCTAAAAGTGAGAGCACTGGTTGCCGACCTAATCGAGCGTTTCCTTTCGATGCGCTCTTTCTATGAGAGCGTTTTTCTTTTTCACGACACAGTGCATGTCTCCCAACGAGGCTGTCGCTTTCAATGCGCTCTTTCTGTGAGAGCATTCTCTTCGTGCGCCTGGAGGCGCTGAGAGGCAGTGACCGGGGCGTGGTGAGAATTGTGGGAATGGTCGGACTTACACTAGACGAGACCCCATTTTTGTTCTATCAAACGCAAAATAGCCACGACATATATTTTGCCTCATGAGGCAAAATAGACAGTATCTTTCAAATACATGAGTTACTTTGAATTTTTTGGAGTGTTAACAGGAGTCGGAGTTGATTTTTCAAAAATTTTCGGAGCGGAGCAGGAATCTTAAAGCGTGGAGCAGGAGCGGAGTCGGAGTCTGAAAAATGTGACTCCGCTTATCTCTGCCTGCTGTGCAAGTGGTCATCGATACCAAGGCAAAGTTAGCCCAACTTTTTCGTTGGATACGAGGAACGCAAAATTTTTTAAAATTCAAAGCAGCACATAAGAAAGACTTTTAGTATGACAAAACGCACGGGAAGAATAAAAGAATATAATTACTGCTCAATCAAAACCATGGTTTGGAAAACATGCATCAAAATTTACCAAAAAAGCCATCGCAAAAAGTATTCAACAACAAAAACAACCATATGTTTCATCAAACATTAACCAACTTTTCGGGGAACATACAACAATGAGTTTTATATCATTTTCAAATTTGCATTGAAATCGCGTTGCTGGGTTGGTTGACCAGATGACCGCCATGGTCTTTCGCCAATCCTATATGACACAGCTCCGTCTTTGTTTACACTGATCAACTGTTGTGCCACTGTGTTTTCATCTGCTCTGATTTTCGCTGACGATTGGTTTACTGCATGCGATGGCTTTTATGGTGCTTCTGCTTGTTGGCTGAATCATATGAAACAATAAACCATTATCCATTACCCATTCTTTGTCTATTATAGTAGATTTGTTTGCTGCAAAGATCGCGGGTTACATGGTATGGTTTAATCATGCATTTACACTTTTATGTGAACGACATACGAGACCGAAACGTTAACCTACGTATAGACAGTAAGTGCAAAAAATTTACAATGAAATTCCGCTGCACAATTCCTTGATTCAATTCTATTTAACAACTTTCTGTGAAACATATAGCGATGAGTTTTATATCATTTTCTTTGTCTATTATAGTAGATTTGTTTGCTGCAAAGATCGCGGGTTACACTTATATGTGAACGACATACCAGACCGAAATGTTAACCTACCTATAGACATTAAATGTAAGAATTTTGCATTGAAATCACGCTGCACAAATCCTCGATTCAATTTAAAATTTAACAACTTTCCGTGAAACATATAGCGATGAGTTTTATGTCATTGTCTTTGTCTATTGAATTAGATTTGTTTGCTGCAAAGATCGCGGGTTACACTTTTATATCAACGACGTACGAGACCGAAACGTCGACCTACCTATAGACAGTGGATGCAAGAGTTTTGCATTGAAATTGCGCTGCACACCGCTTGATCCAACTAAAAACTTAACATCATTCCGGAAAACATATAGCGGTGAGTTTTCTATCGTTGTCTTTGCCTATTATAGTAGACTTGTTTGTTGCAAAAATCGCGAGTTACACTTTTATGCGAACGACATACGAGACCGAAACGTCGACCTACCTATGTAGAGTAAATGCAAGAAATTTGCGTTGAAATCGCGTTGCACACCGCTCGATTCAACTAAAAATTTAACAACTTTCCGTGAAACATATGCCGGTGAGTTTTACACCATTTTCTTTGTCTATTGTAGTAGATTTGTTTGCTGCAAAAATCGCGAGTTACACTTTTATGCGAACGACATACGAGACCGAAACGTCGACCTACCTATGTAGAGTAAATGCAAAAAATTTGCATTGAAATCGCGTTGCACAATTCCTCGATTCAATTTAAAATTTAACAACTTTCCGGGAAACATCTGGCGGTGAATTTTATATCGCTATATGTTTGAGTTTTATATCATATTGTTTGTCCGGTATGGCAGATTGGTTTGCTGCGAAGTTCGCGGGTTACACTTGTATATGCGGACATGGGATATCTAGATAGAATAGATACTTCATGCAGAGGTTTTGTTTTCATGTTTCACAGCACGGTCCACGCCATGAGTTTAATCTCAAAACTTTTCTTGTTTCCCCCGCTTCCATCTGGATGCTGCCATTGTGATACCAACGAATGCAGTAATCACATCCAACCTTGCAAAATATGTAGTGCTGTTAATTAGTAACGATGCGTTTGTGATAACTGCAGTACATACGTCAGTCTAATGCATGGCGTTTTTTATGAGGTACCCATGGGCCCGCTGCACCATCCTTAGAATTGTTTCGTTTGTATGATGTTTGTTTAAAAGAATTGAATAGTCAAGTACATATTTATGCCGGAGAATATGCGTTCGAAGCAATTGCGGTTATTTTCACATGTTTTAACATTTATTTTAGTTATTCATAATCCTCTGCATATCTCAAATTTCTAATACTTACCCATGTATCTCCATGTAGAACGTCGTTCCTCCCGCACCAACTGCAAATTTCTTCAATTTTGTCTGCAAGACAGTTGAATCATATTATGAAGATTTACAATGTTCAGCAGAGGTTGTATCAATAACACCGGTATGCAGGATTTTGGGGACTTGAAGTTTGCAACGGATTTCGGGGTTTTGGGGGACGCTGACGGCTGATTCCAAAAATAGCATCCGTTTTTGTCCATCTGGTCAGGATTAGCCGCTAAAGGGCATAAGTTTTGCAGTTTTTCACAAAATATTGAAAAACCTCACCAAAAGTTTCAAAAGTTACCTCCCACCATTTTAAACTTGAAAACAGATTTTGTAATGAGTAGTTGTGCTTTTCAATGCTGAAATGCTTTATCAGCTGTTGTTGAACAGCGTAAGCCCTCAGGGAGTGAGTTAGTGGTAGCCTGTTATAAGTAGTAACTACAATAAAAACCCTATGTCAGAATAGTGTCTGTGCTTGCATGGTACCATAGTTGATGAACATGACTGGATGATTTGCAGTAAATTAGAAGAATTTGTACATATTGGTTGGGCAACAAAGTGGATACACAAACTTTCCGTGTTTCTTGTGTCTGTGGGACTGCAGGGCCTTCCAAGAGCATTGGACTAGGGCAGTGGCTTTCAATCTGGGGGCCGCGACCCCCGTGGGGGTCGTTTGCCATTTATGTGGGGTCGCGAGAGCTTCTGATAAAAATATTCATTATTACGTCTAGATTTTATACATCGTACATGGAACCGCTTTTTATCGTAGCCAAAATAATAGGATCACCTGTTAGAAATGACAGCCAACTTTTTCATTCAAAATTGTTTCAAGTGTGATGATGACCATTACAGTACTGTTGCGTTTGGCAATGCACGAATAACTTAGTGATGTATGAATGTGCTGTGTTTGTAAATTAGATATCTGATTGCGATAACTAACTTGGCAGTTATTCTAGTTTTCAATGAGTTGTGCTGTGGAGTGATTTGCATATGGCACGGGTCTCTCTCACTGATGCTGCCATGTGCATGAATTTACTAAAGTAGTCTTTGTTCAACAGAGTGATATCTTATGTTATTTTTTCGTCAGTATGATTTTTTATTGTGCAAACACAACTGGATTTCATATGCCTGACTACAAATTTTTGGAAAGGGTCGTTAGGTTAAATAGAGTTGCAAGATGGGTCATTTGCATTGCATGAAAAACGTTGAAAACCACTGGACTTGGGAATGTTGGCCAAAGAGAGAAAGACGTGAGATTGGTAAAAGAAATATTATACACTTTCCTTTGACTGACCCCATCGAGGTGTTACTTCCTCCTTTCCATATCAAAGTATGAAAACAGTTTGCAAAAGTTTTAAATAGGTAAAAGTGACTGCTTTGCATATTTGTGTGAAAAGTTCCCTGCCCTGAGCACTGAAAAGTTGAAGTCTGGAATTTTTATGGTTCTCAGATATGACATTTGAATGCAGGACAAATATTTTTCACTTACCTTGACAACCCTCCTAAAAATGCTTGGCGGTCACTTACAGCAGTTGTCGAAAACTTCTCTTGGATATTTTAAAGCTCCTAACTGTTACGACCTTTCAAAAGAGCTGTTAAATTCTTACGAAAAATTAGGATGCAATATGAGTGTGAAGTTTCATTTTTTCTGTAGACATATAAACTATTTTCCTGAAAACTTAGAAGCAATGATTGAAGAGCAAGGAGAGTCCTTCCACCAAAATATAAAAATCAGTGAAGGAGTCTCGAGACTTGGTCTCGGTCTCGAGACGTGTCTCAAGACCCGTTTTTTGGAGTCTCGGTCTCGAAGGTCTCGTCTCAGTCTCGGTTTCGAAGGATTTCGGTCTCGGTTTCGAGCTCTACGTCTCGAGACTTTGCATAGGTTATTTTTTATGAAGTTTTGCAAGAAGGAGTTCCTTAAAAAACGGTTTTAAAGAATGATTGTTCAAAATGTATCCGCTCAAAGAGGTCAGTGGCTAAGCTTTCTTTGTTGTTATGTTATTTGCGAGATGAAGAAAACAATTTTCCCTTACCCCGTTTAAATTTATACTGAGTTCAATAAAAAATGTGCATGCACAAATGAAACCGCAGCGCGTAATCCCTCCAACGAGAGGTTGGAAGTACTTTGCAAAGGACTATCTTTGAACTGTTTGTCCAGGAATTTTGTTATGAAACCCAAAAGGCTGATTCAAAAGAGGCGGGAGAGTGCCAAAAAGTTTCTTTTTTGAGAAGCCAAATTAAACCATGTCTTTTTTTCGAAGTGCTTTTCAAACCACTCAGTTAAAACACGCTGGTGAAGTTTTTCTTGTTCTGCGTAATGCAGACTTTTTTAACTTCAAAAATGCCTCGGAACTCTCTTAAGGAAAAGTTTTGCTCATAAGAGTTTTATACAGAGAGAAAATAATGCGTCATGGCTGATCAGTTACTTTGAAGTACTGCTATAGGCTTTACGGCCTTTCTGGGTTTTCTAATCGACATGCGGTGTTGCGAAAACTCTTAGTGTGTCAGCAAAAACGGAAATTTGTAACAGTTGTGAATATCAGTTTAACACAAAAATACGGAAATGATGAAAAACTTGAAAATATAAAAACTTGACAATAAACAATAACAAATCTAGGAATTATATGCAGATCCATAAAATCAGTGGGAAACATTTTTGGGATGCAGCATGCTACATCCCAACAATGCCTGTCGAAAACATCTGATACTGTTCTTTTTGTTGCTCATTTGCTCATGTTGTTTACTACATTCTTTTTATCAGAGAAAGAAAAAATCTTCAATACGAAGGCAATGGTTACCTGCAAAAGATCTGCCGCAGTTGTAACAAAACTGACAAACTACGAGCACCTTGCTCTAAGTAAGACAAAAAAGCAAACCCAAGTTGCTTCAGGGCTTCATTAGCCCTGTGCACTTTATTGTTGTTGTAGAAAACACATCGAATCTACGGTGCTAACTGATTCACAAGTAATGACAAAAAATAAAACTTTCCCGCTGAACCACAGCCTAGCATGCGCCAGCTATGCTATTTAATTAGCCATAGATACATGCATATGTAAAGGAGGCAAAAAAATGAAAAGTAATGACGAGAAGGGTGACTAACCAGCAGAGAAAGCAAGATCCATAATCGAGAATTAAAAACAAGACCCCTTTCAGTTTGTGAGTATTGGATTATGATGTTCAAGATGCTTTATTATTCCTTCTTGTTATAATAAGCATGACACGTGATTTTCTCTCATTTTCTATTGTTGTAAGCCAGTGGTGCTCAAACCGTGGCCCGCAAGACCCTCTGGAGTGGCCCGCGAAGTAATTTTCATTGGAAAGAAAACTTAACACTTTAATCATTTAAGAGAATTTTTATTAAGATTGTTAATTCTTGTGACCCGCGAAGGGTTTCTGAAAGACTAATGTGGCCCACGAGCCAAAAAGTTTGAGCACCACTGTTGTAAGCAAAATGTGAGGAGTGGAAAGAGGAAGCATTTTTATGGTCGGCCCCGGGCGACAGTTAACATCACTACGCCACTGCAGTAAAGCCAGGGCCGGATTAAATGAACGCGAGGCCCCGGGCAAAGTCGTGACGCGAAGCCCCCTGAATAAACGCTTAGCGCAATGGTGGGCAAACTGCGGCTCGCCGACATGTTTTGCATAGCTCTTCTAGCTGAATAGCAATATCTCCAGTTGATAGCGAGTTTTCGCCTCGTATTTAAAGGTTGTTTCATTTATCAATGTTCTTACACGAATTATTATGGTTAGTTGCCAAGGAGTCTACGCGACTTGATGTAGGTCCGGTGGCGTGCAGAGGTCTGGTGATGCCCGGGGCGATTGCTTGATTGGATGCCCCCCTACTAAATTCTAGTATTGAGCAGTGGTGTGTGGTGGTCATTGTTACTGAATATACGCTGCTTTTGACGTCACAATGTGACGTCATATTCGGGTTTGCAACCCACGTTTTGGCGAAGTTTGTTGACACAACATGCATATTTAGCGGCGCCGGAGCAGCGGTAGGGCAGGGGGAGCAGGAAAACATTTTAGGGCAATGGAAACTTATGAAAAACAAAAAAATCGTAACCAATGATGTTTGTTTCTGTTCATCAACAATGCTGACCTCAAGAATAATAACAGAAATTATAGAAAATCATTCTGAACTTTCTGGGTGCTCGAAAAGCTGCAATGACTATGTTTCAATTCGATCTTGATAAACTACGAAATTACCTATGATGCTGTTATGAAAAAACAGTGGTGCTTGTTGGAGGTGGGGTTCAAGCGCACCCCCAAAAGTTTTGATTTGCTGAAAATCTGGAAACATCCCTGAAAATCCGCGTGAAAATGGCGCCCAACCTTGCTCGACTTCAAAACATGGCCCCCAAGGTTTGCAGAAAATCAGATGAAGACCTTTTTTGGAGGCCACACCAAAAAAGGTCTTCATGATCTCCGTGGGAGAGAAATTGTAGGTAAAAGTTGCACAAAAAACTTTTTGTAAAAGTTTGGGGGAATTCGGGCAAAAATCCTTCGCCACACCAAGAATTTTCCTGCTCCTAAACCTATGATGAAAAGGCACCTCCGCCCCCATTGCTCCCCTTTTGAAATGACAGGGATGAACGCCCCCGCCATGCCTCCATCTTCCGGCGTCCCTGTGCATATTAATCTACACGCACTCTGTTTACTCGTTGTTGTAGGCTACAGTTTGTCACTGTGATGAACATCAGCGGTATCCTAAGATAGAGCCGTTCACAACTGCAAAAATATCCGGCAAAGCGGTAAAACAGGGGAGTAGAACACACTCAATGCTGCGTAAGCGCAGTTCACAACTGCAAAAATACAAGGTTGCGCGAATGTCTCGTCGCATAGCAGTCGATCAGAAGGCATGCGGCTGGAATGACGGACAACCAGGGTTGACAGTTTGAAACTTTTAAATTACACAAGAATTGAATATGCCCATAAAGTACGCAAGAAAATTTTCATTCTTTATTGTTGCTGTTGTATGTACAATTACTAAGTAAAAAGAATAGATAATGGTTTTTGTGAGCCATTATGATCAATCCGCGTGAACTGCCAGTTGATGACGAAGCTCGAGACGAAGCACATTGCAAACACAGGTGGGCGACTGTATTAGCACAAAAAACGAAACGGGAAACCAGTGATGCATCATACAATCAGCTAAATCAAGCACATTGAAATTCGGCAGTTTTGAAATTTGACTCAGAAATCAAGTAAACGTTCATAAATATCTTCAGCATTGATGTAATTGGACCCAAACAAAAACTCGCTTCTTTTAAAACAGTAAAACCCACCAAAATTCCACTCTTAACTTTTCCCTTGAAAGTGTACTATGAAGTAAAAAGTAAAATAAGCAGCACACTTGTACAGTTAACTACAAATTTTTTGAATGAAATAAAACGAACAGCAACGAAATTTGAAGAACTTGAAAAAAGACAAGAATAGTTCGAACAGTTTGAGTAAATTCTACTGGTTATCTTTTTCAGCTGTGTAAATTCAGTATATTTTGATCATTTTTTCTGCCTTCTGCATCCAAGCTGTTTCTGATGTTGGACCATACCAAACAATATGTTGAAAAAATACACTATATACTGTAGATCCTGAACTAGCAGAGCGTGCAGATAACTTGACGTGGAACTGCAGAGTTTGTGTGGGAGTGGCTTTTCTCTGCTTGCTGTGTGCATGCTTGCTAAGCAAGAATATGGAGTGAATTGACCAACAACACTTTGCGAAAACAAAGATGGGGTACATTTCTTTACCCTCAAATTAGAATGCCACAACAGCTATAACAATTTATTATTGCGTGATTCTGCAAATGGTGATATTGCATATTGCAATAAACACAATTCAGAATGGGTTTTTGTGTTTTTTGAAAAAATAAAAATATGTTTCTTTTCAAAAAAACCCAAAAAAAAAACGAATTTGAAAAAAACAAGAGGGTTGGAATTTTTTTTAAAAAACGGGTTTAATGCAACCCTCATCTTTCAATCCTTTTTTGTGATTTTCCCTTGATCGTACGATCTGGAACAACTGACTTCACTATCAGTTTGATTGGGCGTGCGCCGTACACCTAGAGTAAAAGACCATTATAATGAAGAAGCTGAGAATTACTGGCATTTGAATACGTAAAAATAAACAAGTTTCGACAAATTAAATCCATTCAGCATTTATTAGTAGACTTACAATAGGAAAAATAATCTAGATACAGCATTTTAATTTTTGTAATTTCACTCTTTGGATGCCCCCCTGCCTTGGATGCCTCCCTGCCTTGGATGCCCTGGGCCGTCGCCCCGTTCGCTCCCCCCCCTCTGCACGCCACAGTGCAGGTCGTTTTTTATGTGAAACTTGCACCCTTTAACGAATTGTGTTTGACACGACAAAGTGATTTTGCGGCTCGCAGGTGTTTTTGGTTTTCTGTAAATAACTCTTTCTATTGAACTAGTTCGCCCATCCCTGGCTTATCGCAACTGCGGAGTGTTTCACATGCCCTCCTTTAGACTTTGCAGAAGCACCGTCAAAAACGTCAAAATTAATACAATTTGGCCGCCTACACTTCAAAGCAGTCCCGTCGCCAGGGGGGGACTTTGGTGGGTTTAGCCCCTCAAACAAAGCTCCAAGCCCGCCCAAATTGAAATATGAAACACTATAAATTAGTGGAATTTTTGTCAAATTTAAATGTCAAGCACCCCTGCACGAAAGTAAAGTCCCCCCGCACAAATGTGAATCCCCCTGTTGACGACTTTCTGGCGACAGTTCTGCTTCAGAGACAATTGGGGGTGACCATGTACTGCGGTTCATATGTGGTTAATTTGTTGAAATAGAAAGTTATATAAAAACGATCTTTTGCTACAGTCACACTACACAACAATCGTTTTTGTCGTGGACACTAACCATCGTCACTGTACAAATCGTCCATACACATATGTATTGAGGAAAGATGTATGTCTCCACTCTCTCGCAGAGGAAAACGTGCTCCGTTTAGAAAAAATGTTCTCAACGATATATGACACAAAAGCAACTTGAACTGTACTACCTGACTGAAGTTTTGCGATCGGAGCTTTACAATAGATACACCTAATTGTTCCGTGATCTATTGGACAACAGCGCTTTGTGTGGTTTAAGACTGATATTCCCTCGATCACGACAAGCATTTCGCAATTACTTCTTACGTCAGCGCATTATACGGCAATTCCAAAGGCGTTAGATTCCGAAGAATTCTTAGTAACGAACTTATTGAAGTAACCCTGGTCTCTGTCACTCTGCCAATGTGTGCTTTTTCAAAAAAGCCAGTAACGAAAAGTTTGATGACGCCGCAGTTTCTTACACGCGGAATCGTTGATGATTGTCTCCATGTTGTTCTGGCCGTTGAAATTGTTTTTAAATTATGACTTATTTGTAGATAGTGCTCGGAAAAATGGATATCAGGCAGTTTATAAAAAAGAAAAAGCATTCTGATAGCCGAAGTGTAGAAAGCATTTCAGACAAAAGATTGAGAATTGAGGTCTAACCAGCACAGACTAATGGGGTAGAAAGGGTGAAGCGTTTTGTGAACGACGATGCATTGCATCGTCAGCAACCTGAAAAGGATAAGTAAAATTTCGACGCCCTTTGGAAAAAGTTCTGCGGACGCCCATGGATGTACCGGTTTCGATCTAATTCTAGGGTCATAAAGCGTGATGCTGATTGGTTCGATTCTTTTAAGTCAATCAAAAACGATAAATGCCGACGTTGTCAGTTTCCATAACCTATAAACTAAACGCAATAATAAAAAAACTCTAACAGCCTAAAAATGAAAAAACAGTGAAAGAGTGTTTTGATATTCAAGCGCGAGGCCCCGGGCATTTGCCCGGATTGCCCAATGGTTAATCCGGCCCTGAGTAGAGCATGCGGTGGGATATTACTTCGCCGGTTCAATGTGTAAACCTAACTTGTGCCAAAAAAGTCTATTACTTTAGTATAGGCCTAAATAGCTTTTCTTTCCGTCAACAGCAGAATCACGAGAAACAATTTTAAGACTTGTTTTGGACAGAGTGAGAAAGTTTGGATGGATGAAAAATTAGTGACAATTTTACTTTTTGAAATTCAAAGTAGTGCTTTCGTTTTTTTAAATCTCTAAATTTATCACCTCTTAAAGTTTTTTAGTATATACCACCTCCCTGTTTAACTACATTCTTTTTAATTTAACACTGGGCATCTGCATTGACACTCAAATTTCTTCGCCACACTTCGCCATTTTTTGCAATGTTACCTACACCTTTCCTAATTACTTTTCTCTTCACACGACAAGTAATTGATTTAATAATTTTCCAAAGATTTAGAATTAAAAGTTTGTTACTTCATTGGTAAATGATATAAACGACGAAATACCTTGGCAAAAAATTGAATGATGGAAGGCAACCTTTCCTGTAGAGTTACCACTTTACTGTGCTGCTTTGACCAGTGCTGCTGGGGCTGTATACACTAGCCCACATCGACTGTGCTTGTTTTAAAATAAAAAGTAATGATTTGCCTCTTCTCCACTTTCTCAAATAACATAGGCCTACTTCAATACTAGGTAAGAGACCAGAACATGGGAGCTTCATCAGGGCATCACCTCCTGTCCTTACACAGAAGGGTTGGAATTGTTTTGTAACGAACAAAACAATTAAAATTTTTCTGAGTCCAAACAAATTTATTGAAGCATGGCAACGACAAACACCTCGAATATTCAATTGGTTCACCGACATTTTTCGAGTGAAAAATGCGTACACCCTTAAACGCTGCCAACATTTTCAATGTCCATGCATTTCTTTATGGAATTTGTAAATAAGGCCACAGGTTTGAGGTTGTAAATTCCTGAGAGGAAAGTGAAAATGAACGTTTGCAGTATTTGGCCGTTTCCACAAATTTTGGATGATTTTTATTGTCTTGATATTTGGTATATGTGCCAGATATTTTGTTGCAGCATTATTCAGGGAGTTAACTTTAATTTCCATGAGAGAAATGTGAGGTCTCGGTCTCGAACTTCCAGGTTTCGGTCTCGGTCTCGGCTTTTATAACAAAGTCACGGTCTCGGTCTCGTCTCGAAATTTGAGCCAGGTCACGGCCTCGGTCTCGGAGGTTACGGTCTCGACTACATCACTGCAGAGTACTGCGCTCCTACTTGGTGCCGCAGTGCTCATACCCGCCTCATTGACCCCACCATAAGCGACGCCTTGCGAATTGTGACTGGATGCCTGCGTCCTACACCAGCAGAAAACCTTCCAATCCTCGCAGGCATCCAGCCTGCTGAGCTTCGTCGCAGTGGAGCCACACTATCTCTAGGACGCCGCGCCATGGAGCCTGGACATCTGCTCCACTCAGCGCTCACCCGTACATCGAATGCAGATGCACGGCGCCTCAAATCGAGACACTCATTTGTACCTGCCGCACAGCAACTCATCAGCTTCTCTGACAACAACAACATACGTGAGGCGCAGTGGTCGGATTATCAATGGAACGGGGAGTTGATGGCCAACCCTACAAGACTCTTTAATTCCAGATACCGGTACTTAACCCCTTGAATGACCCTCCCAAGAAGAGCCTGGGTCCGGCTTAACCGTCTCCGCACCGGTGTCGGACGTTTCCGCGCCTACTTGTACAAAAGGGTTATGGCCTCCTCTGCGGCCTGTGAGTGTGGCGCAGAAGAACAAACCACCATGTCGACCATGTCGTCCTCCAATGTCCTCCCCATGGACTGCACGGCCTGACGGTTCTTGGCGATGAGACAACCGAATGGCTGTTCAACACCTGCCCCGAAATCTAGCGCGGCCAAGCAGTGGATAAAAGAAGAACTCGCTCAAACGAAAGAAGAAGCGTCGAGAAGAAATTCGATTCAAAAATTGAAAGGCGAAAGTGGAGCGTTTTTCATTCCCTAAGTCAGCTATGTCCAACCCGAGGCCCGTGTGCGGCCCAGTTGAGGGTTTTGTGCGGCCCAGTTGAGGTTTACGCTGTAGTAAAAGTATCCTACATACTGACAACCTTTCCTTGTTTTGATAATTGAATTTGACATTTTTGATGCAGGTGTTCCTCAGAGCCAATTTGCCACGTCTGTTGCCATTGCAGTTGCATTCAAACACTTTCAGTGCATTTGGTTAAGGTAAATTGAGTTTGCTAACATTGAAGAAAGCCATTCAATGTACGGCCCTCATTAATATATCTTTCAATGTGTGGCCCTGGTCAAGATAGCGACATGCTTTTTGGCTCAGTAAACCATTTGGGTTGGACATAACTGCCCTAAGTGAAAACTCGAACCACGAGCCGTCTGTTCCGTGCATGTTTTGCTATTTTAAATATAGAAACCAATTTTTGGATCATTGAAAACTGCATAGTCATTTACAAAACAAGCATGACATTTATCGGAATAAGTCCTAGACATTTTGCAATCAACAGCACGAATATTTGTACAAACAATAAGATTCCCTCCATTCATCAGTCGTAACTGACTCTGCTAGTAAAAAGCCTCTTAATACCTATTTTCAAATAGCACTTGTGCTGATGAAACGAAAAAAAAAATTGCGAAGAAGAGTCCGTAGTCAAAGCATTTTTTAAGATCGCCGCGAGCTAAAGCGTTTTTCAAAATATCATTGAAAAGATATTTTCAATACGTCGCCAATCCTCAAACCAAATTGCTGTGGGCTCGCCACGGCACGCTCAATGTCCCCAACCGTAAAGCTGCGATTTTTTGGTGCTTTATGGCTTTTCTTTACAGTCGATCGTTGATGTGGCCTTTTTCACTCATGACAACCTGGCAACCCTGACAGAAGTGACAGTAGCCTATGTTTCAAGACTGTTGCTTTTACACAGGGCCGGCCTTAAGCCGATGCAACCGATGCGGTTGCGTAGGGCCCCGTGGCCCCGCCTCTGGGGCCCCGCGCCATGTGTTTGGATAGCAACTCATTTTTGCCAAAAATTCCTTTCGCTCAAATTCAGTAGAAAGGGCTTATAAAATCTCATTGTTAGCAAACAATGCTCTCGTTAGAACGAACATTGACACAAAAATGACAGGTTAACCCCGTAGACGCAGACCTATTCGAGTCCGAACACTCCAACAGTTGGCCATTCAAACATAGCAGCAAAAGGTGTTATATTTTGCATTTTTGGCTTGGTTTATACTGGACACTGAACCGTGTCAGAATGCCTTGTCAGTAGCTCAAAAGATGTTGAGTAGTATGAAACGCTAGTTATGCCAAAAAGCTTGTTGGTCATTGCTCTGAAAAAATTGCATGCTGGAACCTTCGCGTTGGAAAAAATGTCTAGTGCGCCAAACTTTATTTTCACCGTGCCCCCAAACTTTTTCATTTGTGATGGCCCTAATGTTAGTTTTATCGAAAACTGTGGGATCCTGCGTCTTGAC
>Ga0210059_1005894_pt1 | contig 19693 bp, 13 predicted proteins | sample Ectturendosymbi2_FD_188042 | JGI IMG/M metagenome (GOLD analysis project Ga0210059, IMG submission 188042) | Ecteinascidia turbinata endosymbiont from Florida, USA - Sample 2 (SPAdes) (version 2) | ecosystem: Host-associated > Tunicates > Ascidians > Unclassified | place: Key West, Florida... | reverse complement strand
AGGGTTTCGTTGTTGTAGTTGACTTTCAGTTCACGTTTAGCTTCCTTGTTGTTGAGGTGGAAGACTGCCAACACTGCTTTTTTAGTACTGAGCTTTAGCTTCCAGGTCTGAAGGTATTCACCTACGGTTGCCATATCCTTGCTTAGAACCCCTTCCACTGTTTGGCAGTTTGCATCAGCATGAATGATTGGTAGGTCGTTGGCGTATGCATACTTTCTGGAGACGGTGGTTGGCAAGTCAGAGGTTCTTCGTCTTTTGAGCGAGTTGTTACAATCCACTGCTTGGCCTCACTAGATCTCGGGACAAGTGTTGAGCAGCCATTTGATTGTCTCATCGTCCAGAACCGCCAGGCCATGTAGTCTGTGAGGAGGTCGATGGACTAAACATCGAAGGACAACACGGACCACGGTTTGTTCTTCTGCACAACACTCACAAATCGCAAAGGAGGCGATGCTCCATTTGTGTAAGCAGGAGCGGATAAGTCCGACACCGGTGCGGAAGCAGATAAGTCGGACCCACGCTATTCTCGGAAGGGTCATTCCAGGAGGGTGGATGCTGGTGTCGGGGATGAAAGTGCGGAGTCTTGTAGGGTTGTACTTGTCCAACCACTCCACATTCCATCGGTGATCCGGCTAGTGCGCGGTACTTCTGCTACTGTTGTCAGATGAAATGATTAGTTGTTGTGCGGCAAGGACAAATGGGTTTCTCAATTTGAGACGCCGTGCATTTGCACTGGGTGAACGTGAGCGCTGAGTGGAGCAGGTGTCCATACTCCATGACCCAGCGTGCTAAAGACAGTGTGACTCCTTTGCGGCGAAGCTCAGCAGGTTGGATGTCTGTGAGGATGTAAGAGGTGTAGATGTTCAAGAGAAGGGGTGCCAGTCCAGATCTCTGTAGAACGCCAATCTTGAGTCTTGGTAACCTTTTCCATTTTCCGTTAGCGATGGAAAGGGCGAAGATGCAATTACCAACCAGCTCCATGGTCAAGCGGAACATGCACCTGTCAGGTAGCAATCACAGTAACTTGCAGGTACAAGCTGCCTTAACTGCAGTTTCTGATGTTATAAAAGGTGTGTTTGATTCATAATCCTCTCTTGTTTCTTCACAGTAGGTAGTGTGAAATTTTTGCAAGTATCATTTGTGATATTTGTTGGGGAGGAATTGACAGTGTTTGGGTTTGTAAGGAGGAATATGAAAAAACTTTGAGAACCACTGTGCTAGAAGAATAGGGCTAGAACGAATTTGCTAAAACAAGACGAAAATTAGGCAGGTTTACTACTGTAGCAGCCTATACATGTGTCACACTAAAGCCATGACTATACTAGTTGAGTACGGAACCAGGTGTTTGTATGAGGATACTAATTTTTACTCTGTCCTGATCGTTTGGTGTGCATCTTGATTAAAACTGAAATGTTCGCATTTTCGGAAATGTTCCGAAGAGAACTTTTATCTGTGCGTCAGGCTTATGCAGAATCACATGGAAATCTTTTCAACTGCAGCAAAACCGTTTGTATGACGTTTAAGGCTAAGAGTGCAAAAAGCACAGTCGCCCCATTACTGACACATGGGTGGTAAAAATCTAAAATCTGTTAACCACTACAAATATCTGGGAGCTGTTCTGGATTCTGAGCTCTCAGATGACAAAGACATTCAGAGACAACTGCGATAAAAATATTGCGCAGCGAACAAGCTGCGAGCCTCTTTTTCCCGAGGTTCAAATGCAGTTAAAAATGTAATTTTTCTTTCCTTTTGTACGCCCATGTATGCATCATAATTATGGTGGAATTTCAGAAAGTCATGCATGCAAAGATTGCGTGTGGCCTATAATTTTGGATGCAGAGCTCTATACAACCTGCCCTGGAGAGCGAGTGTTAGTAGTCATGACTCATCAGGTTCAATGTAAATTCCTACATTTGAGGCATTATTAAGAAAAAATATGCACTTATTTGTCGAAAGATGCACAAGGTCTAATAACGTAATGGTTGCCTGCTTTGATGCAGTCAGATTGTTATATTCTTCGTTATTCTTTGAACACTACAACCGCATTTTACTTTGTGACTGAGTTCTCGGACATTACAATGTTTGTTCGTTTGAGGGTGTGCATGTCACAATGCATTCCTACTTTACCTGGCTGGGCTTGACCAGTTTAGGAATCAGCCTCTCTCTCTGCAGTAGTGTCGCACCAAGCGAACCAATAGTGTTATGAATGCGTCTGTAAAACTGAGGCTCGGTCTCCAACGTCGTTACAAAACGCTCTGTTAAGTACGTTTCTGTAGCCTGGTGTCAAGAGAAATTTCTGACCTTTGCGAAATTTCTGATCTGTTATTTTTGTCAGTTATTTTGCTTCTCAGAGTAAAGGAATAAAGTTTGGCGATTACTTTTTTGATGTGTGTTGTGTAAATTAAACTTTTCTGTTAGATGTCAGATACCCACAACAAGCTACACTACGGGGGTAAGCACAACCAGTGAAAACTTTTGGACTTAATCTTAGACTTAGACTTCAATTATTTTTCTTTTTCTAACTGTAACATAAACCCTAACCCGACACACTTAGCTAAACATAAAATCCTAAGCCCTAATCATCAGCTTTCTCAGCGTATTTGATATGTTGAATGCTGCTCCGTGCATACGCATATGGCGTGAAGTCAGAAACTTCGCAAGTCAGAAATTTCGCTTGATACCCGTGATGCAGCCTCCAACGCTGTTGTAAAACGTATTGTTTTGTCTGTTTTTATATTAAGCAGCGTTGTGCAGAATGTGTATCTTTGTACTATGGACTTCGTGTCTGCGGGGAAAAATACATTGTTATATGTGACCGTTTGCGAAAAAGTTGTACCGCGGTTGAATAAGCATGATGACGTCATCGAATGAAATTTCGTGAAAATTGCCCTCCCGAAATGAAGAGCTGGTTGTGCCCCTGCATGCAGGTGTACGGCCACATTGTAGAATGCTCGTCGATTAACAGAAAGCTAAAGCAGTATCCCGCGCTGCGTGGAGATGTGCAAAGTGTATGCATTCATGTTTATCTGGAAATAGGCGAGCCGTTCTGCGATGCAGCCGGTTCCTTGAAATTCTATTTGCACCCTGCTGTTCTCAAATGCAGGGTGCAAACAGAATATAGGACGTGCAATCAGGGTGCAAATAGAATATATGCAAATAGGACCGACTGACAGTCCCCCTAGTTGTGCCCCTGAATGTTTGCATGCATGTTCGAATGCAGCCTGCAAAATTTCAAGAAACTTAACCCCGACTTCCATCTCTGCCGGAACTGAACCAAATCACATATAGCGGCGTAAAATTAGCACTGGCGTAACGTTTGGAGAGGACACATTCCCGTTCAAAAGCTTTCCATGTTGTAGCGCATGGAAGGGCTCGCGCCCCCCTGGAGATTTCTTGACGCCCCCTGGGGGGACGCGGCCTCCCGGTTAAGAACCACGGGTTTACTCTGTGTGAATGCTGTAACGGCTGTTCAGTTGTGTAGGAGACGGAGGTGCAGGGGTGCAAACGCACCCCCAAAAGGTTTGATTTGTCGAAAATCCGGGCAAAATCCCTAAAAATTTGGGCAAAATCACTGAAAATCTGGGCAAAATTTCCGAAATATCTAGGCAAAATCCCTGAAAATCCGGGTAAAACTGGCGCCCAACGTTGTTTGATTTTAAAAAAATGGCGCCCTACGTTTGCAGAAAAACACATTGAGATTTTTTTTGGAGGTCGCAGCAAAACAAGCTCTTCATAATATTTTTAGAAGAAAATTTGTAGGCAAAAGTCGCACAAAGATCTTTTGGGCAAGTTGGAGGAAATTCGGGAAAAAATCCTTCGCACCCCAAATATTTTTTTGCTCTTACACCTATGCACCTGTTACTTGTGAAGATAATATTTTGATGAATTTGGTGTTCAACCAAACTCGGCATGCATCGAATGAATTATTTTGATGTAAAAAATTGTCCGGGTCTATTAGGTGGAGGTGTGCTGGAATGGACCATGCCTAGGACGCACCAGTAATATTAAATGTATAAATTGTGTTTGTTTACATTTAAACAGATCATGCCACGGTTGATTGAGCATAATGACGTCATAAGCTATGAGTGGGCGATGAAAATGGTTCTTGCCTAGGGCGCTGGAATGGTTTGCGCCGACCCTGCATGGAGCAAACCTTCATATCTCTCCAAATTAACAAAACACTTCTACGAGAACAACAATTCACTCCAGTATGAAAGGCAGTGCACACGACTCCTTTCCCCTATTATTTAATAAGAATGATGAAATCTACTGGTCTACGCTCAGACTATCCTAGAGTTGTCCAGAAAAGTTGTTATCACGTCACAAGAAATAGTACGAATATCCAGTTCAGTGTGGTCCAACTACATTTGACCTACGCGCCATTTTACAAAAACGTGACAACTTGCGGACCACTTGCAATTTCCAATAAAATGATGTATGAATCAACAGATGCAAAACATTCAAAACTAAAAACGGGAAGAAAAGTGAGAGTGTCATTGAAATTCTTACGCAATAACAATTCATTACAAATCTCTGTCAGTGGGATGCCTATGCTTGAGGCTTCTCAGACACTATCGTTCCTTTCTCAATACCAGTGTTAGTGTTGGAAGCGGAGACTCTCGTTCAGTGTTTCGTCTGCCATTCGATTTCTATTTTTAGATTTGACTTGCTTCATAGTATAGAAAATATACTCTCACACACGTATGTGTTTCCAAACATCGAGTGTATTTTTATCGCGAAGTCTTTCAGTTTGGAAAGTCTATCTTTGTTGACTAGTTTCCAGCTCTTCACAGTTTGCATGAATGAGCAGTCGCGTTTAGCGGATAGATAGACAGATTTATTTGGCGGTGCTGAGTTCATTTCGCCAGATGTACTCTTTATGACAACGAACGGCAAGGCACCGAAAAAAACAGTGATCATCCAGTCAAGCAGGCCCGAAGCCAGGTGTTAATATTTGGGGGAGAACAATTCATTTTTAGGGTGGGAATATGTTTGTTTTATTCTATGTTTAAAACAAATTTTTTTATTAATTTTCAGCAATTTACTGGGCAGCATATTGACAGTTGTCTGTTTTCAGTCTGATCACATAAGATTTATGATTGTACCGGTAAGCTATGTGTCGTGGGTGCCCAAGCAGGGGAGGAAGCTTCCAGCGCCTTTCTCAAATTTTAAAAAACGATGACTTTTTCGCAAAAGTATCCACATAAAACTAAGAACATTTGTTTAGTTATGCGCTTTTATCCGGAAATAACAAAGAAAACCAACACGAAAAATAAATTCGCCTATGCTTCAAGATATTTTTCTGACTACGCGCCAGTGCTTAATGGCTTTTTGTCACCTTTGATTCAGTAAAAACTTTGATGTTTGCTTAATGCACTGTTAACTTATTTAATAAACAGAACAATATTTTGACATAAACAAGAAAACTGAACCAATTTTATTCGTATCAGCATTTAAAGTGAAGACACTGGTACGAAAAAAACTCCGTCTAATTCCTCAAAAGAGTCACAACAATGCACGAGATTGTATACAGTATAATAAGTGCATACTTTCTATTGGTCACTGAAACAATCAATCAATCGTTCCCATCAACAGCTGGAAGTCGAACCATGCCAGGGATGTAGTGCTAACAAAAATGTGTGTGGGAACGCATCCAAAAATAGCCATTTTGAAACAGCTTCAAACTCATTTTAAAACAAAACGTGAAAAAGGTGTGGGAACGCCATTCTCACGCATTCCCGCCCCACTACACCCCCGAAACATTTACTCTAGCATGTGGACGTTCTATTTTTTGTCAACACTCGCAGTTTTTAATACGTCTTTGGTACAACGAAAAACAAAAACATGAAAGAACCAAGAAAAGAAATTTGAGCATAAAATGTCGCAAAAGCTGCAGTTCTGACACCTGTTACGTAGCATAATAGATTAATAATATACATGGAGGTACTTGCGGTGTCAAGAGAATATTTAAACATGCAGTCGTCGAGTTTTGGTCGAAAATTCAGAAACGATGTCTTGATTTGCCACAGCAGCTGTTTCTTTTTTTCAAAACCTAACAAAACAGTTGTCATTTATACGGTCGCAGGGACTTAACGAGGGGGCACAATCCCCCGGGCGCCGAATCACTGTTGGGGCGCCGAATCACTACGGCGAGCGCCGAATGACTGCGGGGACGCCAAAAAGTCCAAACAATGTCACAGATGTTTTCTTCAATGCGGTATATTTGCTTCCTAAAGACCTCAAATTCGAACATGGGGGCGCCAAACTTGCTTCTATTGCCCGGGCGCTGTCTAACCTCGTTATGCCCCTGTACGCTCGTGTCATGTCATGCACCTGCTTTAATGTGTGAGTATTCTCACCACACTGGAGAAGCTTGCTTCGCATGTGGCTGTCGAAACTCCTGCATTTAAGCTCGCGCTCAGCAGCAAGTATATCGTGGGAAAAGCTGCTTTATACCTCCAAAACCATTTCAAAAACTAGTCCAAATTCATACGGATGTTTTCATTCAAAAGCACATCAGGAAGCTTTGATAAGACAATGCTTTTCACAATAGTAGTTTCAGCATCGAGAAGATCTTCACTGATACTTTTGGTAGTTGAATTGACTAAAGAAGAAAGAGGCTGTAATTCTTCCTTATCGAGAAAGCAATTCGATATTGGCAAACGAGTACGCAAAGATTTGATGAGAGACCTATTAATTTCCAAAAACCGGTGGTTGAATTCGCTCTGAATAGTATCAATGATTTCAAAGTAAGATGCTTTCAAATTCAAACTCTAACTTTCATTGTGAGTTCCGATGTGTTTTGTTATGAATGACGTCCTCACTGAATCGAGATAAACTGACCTTTTTCGCTTGTTCAGAAGGTGGGATGTAGTTTCGCTTGTTCGGAGGATGGGATATCTGTAACTTGCCTGCACCACACACTAAGTACGCAATACGCGCTCGCTGTATTTTATGCTGACTTATGCTAGTCAGTGCTACAGTGATCTATACACAAGCTGAAGCATTTCTACGTCAGACACACAATTCCCTAACCTTTTTTGATCAACTTCTAATTCGCATACATTATCCTACTGGCTTTGGTTTGATTATTACAAGAAGTTCTATTTGACTACAAGCAAGTCTACCACCAGTCCAATGTTCCCTCTAAGATGCGAACTGCGCAGTACCACCAAATCATTTGCGAAGTGAAATTTGATTCTTGAACACTTGCAACATTCCAAAATGTTGGAAAAGCAAGAAAACAAGAAGAAGCTATTTGAAATGAATGTGTAGGCCCTACTTTGTTCGTATTTTCATAAGAGTTTATGCTTATCCTAAATTCTAATAATTCACGAAATTTGTAAGTCATTTAGAATTCTGGCACCTCAGCCAAGAACGCTGGCTAAGACTTTATATTATAGCAATATCATAGCCAGCTTGCTAGTGCCATGGAGTTGTTCGCGCCAACAGAGAGACTGCAGAAACGGTTTCGAAAGACTGTCTCCCGTGACAGTGGCGTCACAAACGGAAATTGTTACGAACGTGAACATTCATTGATACAATTTATTTTGTAACAATGAGGTTACGTTTTAACGCAACGTGTGGTGATGTTGCGAGTTGCCGTAACAATCGAACAAATTGAAAACGAGCATTTGCAAAATTTATTAACTTTTCGAGTTTGAATCATTTGGGGGGCACACAAATTTTGGGGGGTCACTGCCCCCGAATGCCCCCTGTGACTGCAGTCAAGTTCCTATTTGGGGAGGCCGTACTTTTTCATTTATTTTAAAATAAATGAAACAAACACAACAATGGTATACATAAAATTTTATATTCATTTTTCTTTCGCAAATACACATTATCCAGTGCAAGCAAATCAATGAGACAAATGTAACCTCACTCGCTTTTCAACAAATTTCAGATTTAAAGTTTTTTCCTGAATGCTTCCGCGGGTCACTGAAAACGCTGTGACGGGGTACATGCGGCCGGCGGGCCTGTTCTTGGACCACACTGATCTAGTTCATTCGAAGAAAAACTGCTACAAGGTCGTAAAGATATTGCAATTAATATTTACACGAATAATAAATATCATGACACATAGGTTTGAACAAACCAGAACCGTCGCCAGAAAGTCTTCAATACGGGGATTTACCATTGCACAGGGGGTCTTGACATTGAAATTTTGATAAAAACTCCATTGATTTATAGTGTTTCATATTTCAGTTTGGGGGGTGCTTGGTGCTTTGTTTGGGGGGCTAAGCCCACCAAGACCCCCTGTGGCGACGGGACTGGAACAAACCTCACATTTTTGTCTTTAATCCATTGCAAAAGAAAACAAAAAAACGCAGGATAGCAATATGTAGATCAGTTTCCTGTCCGGATGCTTCTCGCACCCCTGTAATGGTGTGCCGCACACTTGGTTGGGAACCAGTGATATAGACTATGAAGAGGAGTGGTAACAGCACCTTTGTCAGGGTCCACCACCCACTGTTGTGATTTACACTGGCACCGACACAAACGGCTTGTGATTTAACACTGCTGACAACGAAACAAACTTCTAAGTAGGAATACAGTGATTTGATGGCTGGTAACAGGCGGCCGTACTCCCACAATGCTCACTAAAGCTTTTCACAACACTCTCCAAATCTTTTTTAACAGTCATTTCTGCCTGTTAGTCAAATGCAGCTATCAAATTGCTGACTCACGTTTGCCTATCCCGTAAGTTACGAAGTGCTGGCAATGAAAAGGCAAAAGCGGGGCTGATGTTAGCCTAAACGTCAGCAGGAAATATGCGCAAACCAAACACGTAATTAAATTGATTTTACGAAAGTACTAAAGTACCAACAATTAAATATTGTTTTGATTTAGTGAAAACAAACGGCTGTTAACCTCAAGCTAAAAATATCTGGAAAAAAATTTGAAACCTTGATCAAAACAATTTACATGTGTTTGTGCGCCACTGAGCATCCCCTCCGACGATTTTAGCCATTTGCTTCAGAACCTGAGGTTAAAATGTCTTCATTATCTTCCCACTGCCGGATTACTATTTGATGGGTGAATGCAATTATAGCTGGTGCGCTTTTCAGTGTTTGGCATCTCTCTGTGTTATCTGTATTTATCATATCTAACAACACTTGTTGTGTACTGCGCTACGACTAAACATTTTTGTGTTATTCGACTACACTTGTGATATGGACGATGAATCTGACGCAAAATAAACATTATTATCATTGCAATAGTAGGCTAAATTTGCTTATTTCCATACGGATTACGGATGTTCTTGGGGTTGTCCTGGAAGGACCGTGTGCCCAATACCTCAATACTGCAAACGACTGGTTCTTACGACCTCATAACCATCATCAGACATCGACGTCTACGATGGGCTGGAGCATGTGTGCCGGATGGAGGACAACCGCTTGCCAAAGCAAGTTCTACATAGTGCACTACCCAATGCTCCCCGATCGATTGGACTTCCAAAATTGCGTTTCCGGGACGTGCTAAAGCGTGACCTAAACGCATTTAGCACAACAAGTACTTCATGGGAAAAACTCGCTTGTAACAAAAGAGAGTGGAAAGCAAACATCAAAAAATCATTCTTGGAAGATTGTGAGCGCCGCCGTGCTCATCGTCGCACACGACGGGATAGGCCTTGATGGTGACGGATGTTCTTAATATCTTTTTTATTTGCTCATTTTTTTGATAATTATCAGCAACACAATAAAGCCGCAAAAAGTAACTTTTGCAATTTCATCCCAAATTCTACTATTCTCAAATCATTATCAAGCGGCAAGTGAAGCACTTGGCTACCGTCTGAGGAAAAACCTTGTCAACGAAAAACAAAGAAGTTTCAAAAGTCGAAGCATGTTAAATACTCATTGCTAAAACAAAACTTGTGTGTTCGACCGAATGAAAAAACACTATATTTTACCTTTTTGAGCTCCTTTGGAAAGAACCATAAAGGAAAAGAAGAAAACAGCATAAACACAATAGCTACAAGATATCCCATCCACCAGGCTCCAACCCATGCCGGATGTCTTGGTCCAATGTTAACAGTTGCTGAAACAAAGCACATTTATATGTCTAACGTTTTGTATAGCAACTGCCCTGCCAACTTTGAAACAAAGTTTCTGCTACACTCTGGCGTCCACTACACGAGTAAAATTAGTTGCCTAAAAAGCTGATAACTTCGTTTACGCTTCAAACAGTGTTTCTGTTTAAATAAAAAAAAGCAAACAAATATAAATTTGGCAAAAATAATTCTGCGCATAGTAAAATAAACCCAACACTTACTAGCTGGGAGCAATGAGTTTTTCATCAAAGTATGCTTCACACTGAAATCCAGCGTACAAGTCTGGATTTTAACGTTCCAAACTATGCAAGTTAATAACGCTTTCTTTTTGCGGTCTGAAACTGACATTAAGTCAATCAAGCATATGAAAAAAGGCGACCGCTAGCGATCTTTACCGGCTGGTGTCAAACAGGAATTGAACCAAATGCACGATTTCACATACTGATACATATGTACTACACTTATTTGCAAACAAAAAGCCCAAGAACTTTCCAGATATGGTGTCCCTACAAGAACTTCAGTTTAAAATATGTCAAAAAGAAGTGTTTTTTACAAACATTTGTAGACTGAAAAACTGACACAAAACCATTCCACAAAGAGGTAACAGGGCAATTCAGGTATTACTATTTTTCGGCCAAGGAATATTGTGCAAAAAACTCCAGATTGTTTTCCCGGCAATGTTATTTGACCAACAAAGCTGTCTTCTTTTCAGTTGTATGAAAAATTAAAAAATTCACCTTTAAGCAATGCAAAGTCAATGTTCTCGAAGATTTTAAATAGAAATGGGAGCTACTGTCCGACTTTCACAAAGTTTTACTTCACCTAGCTTGCATCATATGGTCTGGTTTCAACAGAGATGGTATTCGGCCTATATCTACGAACTCGTTTCAAATAACTACCAGGATTTTGTAGAGTCTGAATTTGCAACTCGGGTTCTTACCAGTAAACGGAAATGACTTGAAATTGCTTGATGAGACGATTTGTTTAACTTCTTATTGCAATTAAAGTGTAGACTATAGTTATGATCATATTTTTGCCACAAACGTCTTTTTCAATATATGTCTATTCTGAAGTTGTGACATCGTAAAATTCAAACCCAAGTTACAGTCAAATGATTCTATAAATTAAACTATGCTTTGTCATGTAATGAAAAGAATCCCTTGCGCTTAGAGCAGAATGGTAGAGATGTACAAACAAGATAACACAGCGTTCTCATTTTGATAAAAACTTGTGATTGCATCAGCCGCAAGCAGAAAAGGCGATTGAACAGAAACACGCTTTTTTACACCAGTTCAGAAAAAAAGATATAGAAATGGATGAAAATGTTTGCAGAAAGCTATGTAAAAGTCAGCGTTTTTTGAAATGCAAATGGATTTGCGTATAACCCACGAAATTTTCGTTGTTTTTTACAGATACTTGTACCTTCTGTCAAGCTGACCCAGAAACATTAATTCACTTACTAATAGAACGTGACATTTCCCAACAGATTCGGAAATGCATCAGTAAGGTAATACAACGAATTTCTAACACAAGTCGCTCTTGTCTCAATCGCTTATAATCGCCATGGATATGTCAAAGCAGGAAAGAACACGCAAAACGTATTGTTTTACTAGTAAACATCGGCACACACCATCTGGAAGATTCGAAACCAAGTCCGCTATGAAGTAAAATAGATCACTCACCGAAAGGCAATTGCGCGAATTGAACAATCAGTAAGGTACAGATTGACGTTCGAAAGTAAACGCCAGATATAGTTGCTCAAGGTATTCTGCAGCAAATCATTGACGCCCTCTAGCATCCATGACCTTACGCTTGTTTTTGTTGTTGTTGGTGCTTGTTATGACTTTTTTGCTTATTTTATGTGAACCTACCTGATCATGTGCAGTTACTTAATTCCACGTTCTTTACACCAATGGGTTTCACATTTCGCAGTGTGCATCTCGGTGAAAAGCAACATTAGCTTTCGTTTATTTCTTTTATTGCAATGCTGAGATAGTCAGCCGATATTGACTGTTTCTCGGTTTTGTTGCTGTGCAGTGTGCACGCCTTTCGCCTTTTACCTGCTTATATTTGTGTTCTTTTTTCTGTGAATTGTAGTCATCATGGCAGCAGAACGCTCACCAGCTGGTATTTCTGATAACGCGTCGTTATTTTCCCTTTCTGTTGTTCTTTTTCTGAAAACACTAGCTGGTTCGCATTCATGTAGATCAGGGGTTCCAAACCTTTTTCTGACCATGTACCTCTTCAGCATTTTGATAAATGAGCATGTACCCTTAAAATTTCTTATGACAAAAAGGCTGATTAACTAACAAAAAATCCCCCGAATTTTAATAGAACTTTTAGATCCTTAGAACTATAAAGGTAGACTCAGTTTTTATATCTCAAAGTTGACATATTTGACAATAAGGATGTAATGATTTTTGAAAATAATATGCACTGATATATGTATAAATATTTGAAAATTAATAATATATATATATTTTTCCCTTCTATTGCTAACCTTAAAATGTACCCCTTCAAATAACCAAATGTACTTCCACGTGTACATGTACCTCAGGCTGGGAACCCCTGATGTAGATAACCGTTATTCTAGCCACTGTTGATGGGTGGCTGTTGCCGCTTGAACGTACCGTCGAAGTGTGTGCCTCTTGTGTTTTGCGTTTAATCAACAGTCGAATAAGCAAAGATCGCCTTGATCAGAAGCAATATGTATGCTGTTGTTAAACGATGCTTATCTTCAATTGACTTATGTATACGTTCGTTTTCAATTTTTTGATGCTTTTCAAAAATTTCCATTTTTTCTCCCACTGTGCAAGGCTTCTGTATGACGATGACCGAATGCAACAGTTGCTGGTGCTGTGCTGCTGTGTTTCAGTGTTTGTTCCTCTTCAGTATTGCCTGCGTGTACCAACGTCTACCTTGCATTCCGTGGTGACTACACGTTTTTGTGGCCTCGTGTTTTTCATTTCAGATTTCATCATTAACCCCTGTGGTAGCGACTGCGTGTCTGAGCCAAACACCTTATCAACAAAGCAAATAGCCACCTACGTAGGATTTGTTGCATGCAAAAGCAGTTCTGGTATGACATATGATGGAATTCCGCAAGAGCAAGAACAACAAAGAACTGAATGAAATTACTGTTCAGTAGACTTCTATTCTACTGAAAAGAAATGCCGTCAGAATGGTAGTAAACAGTGGAATGTGCGTTCGAAGATGCAAATCAATGGATTAGATGCGTTGTTTTATGCATTGATATTTCAGAGATTTTTTTGTAAAAAGCATGAGACGAACCACTTTATTTAAAAACTGATTTATAGCGTTATTTCTCCGTGTAAGCCTCAGAGAAATTTTATTTTTTTCCTCTGGATCGCATGTAATGCCGTACTGCTGGTCTTGGATCAAATCGTGATGCTGGTTGTTTTTTCTATTAGGTTCTTAATTTTTATTAATTCTTGTGACGTTTTCATGTCACTGTTGCAGATTCTATTTGAATAAGAGCTGAAAATGCCTACATATAGTAGGCGAAATATATACTCTGTAAGATCTTAGTGTTTGACGCTCTGCTGGGAAAGGATTCCTTTCGATAGACAGTGAGGAGCATTTTTTTACGGTTGTGCTGCAGAAAATCACGCGCAAATATTATAAACAAACCGTTTGTTTCCACATCGGATATGAAGCAACTTCACGGCGCAAACTTGTGCCAAGATATTTGCAGTATTAGCTCTTATCACAGCTTGAGTGACAGCGAATCATTCGATTGGATGTATTGCTTTTGACATAATATTGCCTGTTGGTATGGTGCTCCTACATTGGTTTTGTATTTAGAGCCGTATTTTAGCATTTTACAGTAATCTATATTTTTATTCATTCAATGATTACAAACGATACTAAATGTAATAGTGTTGTCAAAAGGACTTTTCCAGAGGGAAACGAAAGTGTCACTGGGGAATGTGCATGAACCTGATTTATTCCCCGACATCATGCATCTCTACATTCAAGCGTTGACCTATATACTACGATAAGCAAACATAACAAACAACAACACACATGCGTATCAGAAGCATTTCAGAAACAACTTTAAGAAGCAAACAACCATTAGATCTGAGCAGGGGCGTAACGAGGTTAGACGGCGCCCGGGACAAGAAGCAACTTTGGCGCCTCCGTGTTCGAACCTGAGGTCTTTCGGAAGCAAATGTACTGTATTGAAGAAAGCACGTGTGATATTGTTGGGATTTTCATCCCCCCGCAGTGATTCGGCGCCTCCATAGTGATTTGGCGCCGGGGAATTGTGCCCCCCTTCGTTACGCCCCTGGATCTGAGTGATCTCGCATCAGATTGGAAAGAAAGGACATTAACTTTGGATTACGCAGTTCCGATCTGACTGTCCTTGTGAAGGAAGAAAGATGAAAAACTATGAACTAAAACGTTTTAGACTGATTAAGCATTGATAGCAACACTACATTCAGTTGTTGTTCGTTGTATTGCGTAGCAATTGTTCGGAGTATCACATATTATTTCATGCACATGTGTATTTACTTCTTGTCTTCTCTTTAACTTTAAAGTTGCTTTAAGAGTAATAAATTGTAGAAGGGGCTAAGCACAAATGTCGCGCAACATCGAGTAACCCTGTGTGACCTGTAGCAACCGAAAGCGAAGAAAGTCACATAATTTTACCAGTATCGTGGGACTCGCCTGTTTGGTATTCCTCCGGTGATACTCGTTTGGTGCTTTGTACAAGTGGTGTTTACGACACGAGCACTAGTGTCATCTTCGCATGATTCGACCAATCGAAATACAAGTCTCAGACTACGTATACTTCGTATTTCAGCGCTGTTTCTTTGTCTTTCCGACCTTTGCTACCCTACACCGGCGCTTCGTCCATCTCTTTGTGAAGATGCCCTACACGCAGGCCAGTGCCGGATTAAGGTAGCGCGGGGCCTGTAGAATTTCAAGAGCGCGGGGCCCCCAATTTTAAAAAACATCTCAACACATACTAAACCATGAAGTGTGTGGGCAAGGCATACGTATTTCTAGGTTTAGTCTCTGCATGCTCTATCCAGTTCGCATCGTGACATGTCAGTCTAAGTGTATCGTGCTGGCCACCAGTGTTGCCAGATGGGTATGACCTAAATCTGCTAAATGATGTCACAAAAAACTGCTAGATTCTCCTAAAGGTCTTGTCACAAATTTTCAGCTAAAATCTACTAGAAGCAGTGAAATTCTTTTTAAAAATATGTCATTTTTAACATGATTAAAAGAAACCTATAAAGTTATACAAAATAACAATTTTTCGTCTTGCGCTGGCTCTCAGTTAGCATCGGCTGAAAATGCCGGTCTTGGCCAACACACTTTTCGGCCCACAATTTTCTATCAGTCAACATTTTGACTTTTTGAGCAACGTAACTGCAGCTTACCTCGTTTTTTTGTTTGACACACAGTTCTTGACGATCTCTTTCAAATGGTTGCATATTTATATGCAGTAGAGCAATGCTCAACGACAAACAATCTAAGCATAGCTTCAGCCCTACAACCAGTGGTGATTCTAGAATGAAAAAAGTGGGGGGTGGGGGCACTGCGGGGCCAAAGAAAAATCAAGGGGGGCAACATAAATATCTATCTTGCATGGTGATTTTTCATTGTTTTGAAGATTAAGTTGCTATATGATTAACCCTATCAAACCCAACATAGGCTTGTGAATATCATTAAAAAGATTGTGATTTGCATCAGCTGCAAGCAGAACTAATGTTGTTGATCACTAAAGACACCTAAACGCCACTGTAGATGCAATCACATCAGTCCCGTCGCCACGGGGGGCTCTGGTGGGCTTAGCCCCCCCCTAAACAAAGCTCCAAGCCCCCCAAAATGAAAAGTGAAACACTATAAATAAGTGGAATTTTGCTTAATTTTATAATGTAAAGCCCCCCCACACAAACGTAAAGCCTCATCCGCAGAACTGCAAAGCCCCCCTATTGAAAACTTTTTGGCGACGGTTTTGAATCACACACGTGTACTGCAGTGTCGAAAATTCTGTGCCAACCATGTAACATCCACCGCACTGCACATTTAAATCGAACAACCGTTTTCCGTACACAATTGTGCCGGCCTCACATGAACGAAAGCAGCTTTAGAAAGTGAATACAATTCACATGAATGCGAAATGGTTCCAATCACGAATTCCGTCATGACACAGAGGCAAGTAGGCTGTTGATAGCCAACTAGTTTCATCAAAATATTCTTATTACAAAGCACATGAAAATAAACCACCTTCCAACGGTTTGGCGACTACTGACTAATCCGTTTTTGTGGTAGCTTATGGACATTTTGTGATTGTGGTGTAAGCATAACAATCTTATGCAACTACCATTACGAGTGTGTAGCATGGATAGGGTGACGACTATTTGCCCACCAGTGGCATACAATGCAGTATGCCACTGGTGGGCAAATAACGGTCCGCGGGCCGAATGTGGCCCGACACAGCGCTTTCAGTAGCTCGCAGAAGCATTCAGGAAAATCTTCAAATCTGAAAGTTCCTCCAACTTCTAATAGTAAATATTAGTGCTGAGGCTGTCAACCGAGACTTGCTTCTACTCTCATAAGAAGAAACGGCCCTCCGCTAAATGCGGCCTTCTCAAAGATAATAATTGCCCACCCCTGCAAAAAAATAATTGCCCACCCCTGCAGTATGCAGTTTAACAGCATCGAGGTTTCGGCACCAGTTGCATCTAAGTAGCATACTAGCGCCGCAGATAGGTGTGCATCGGCGTGTACGTGATAGCAAGATGTAACCGTAGGCGTAAAACTTATTTTGCAGAATAATCCCAACAAAGTCGTTCATTTCACTGTTCACACTGAATTTTCCTCTGACTGATCCTCAAAATCTGACTTTTCAACCCTGCGTTGATTTATAATTGTCTTGTCACACGTGAAACACGCACTAGCTCTAAACCAAAAAAGATTCAGACAAATAGACAATGAACAACATAATTCTCACACAGATCCCCGCACAGGCTACGTTAGAATTTTATATCATTATCAACTCAGTTCAACTTAATCCTTCGATTGTCATGTCGACTGTCAAATTCATCAACGAAATCATCTAAATCTATTTTTTCAGTTCGTACCCTTTTCACAGTTCGCTGAAAGTAGATCAACCAGGGGCGTATCTATGCAAACTGGCGCCCATGGCAAAAGTTAAATGTGCGCCTTTTCTAATTATTTAAATATACAGTAGGATGTGGGCACAGTTTCTACGAAAGATAAACCATGAAGAAAACATATTTTTTAAAACAGAAAATATTTGCGTTTATTTTTGCTTTATATTTTTCAGCAAATAAAATATAAATAATCCATAACGTCTACAACATGTTTCTACACTCATTTATTCTTGTTATGTTGACTATCAAAACATTTACACAATAACGTTATCGTAGCTTATAGGTTTACACAGTGTTGCCTGACAAAATTGTATATCTTGCAAAAAAATCAAACAGCATACTGCAACTGCAAACAACAATATTTCTAAATTAAACACATTTAATTTGAATTATAAAATAATTATTTCATGCAAGTCATATATCACTTGTGTTGGAAAAACACAATTCCAATGAAACAAATATATCTAGCCTTTTCCAGTTAAATTACGCAAAAATGATAATTAAAACAACACTTTCCGTACCTTGATCGAAATAAAGTTGTTTATTATTTCATCAAAGTAAGCTTTCGCTGTTTATTCTCTTTTTATTCTCATCAAAGCTCGATCACACAACCTGCCCTGACTTATTGCTAATTAATGAGGCCCGGAAGTATGAAGGACCAGTTTCAGTTTTTTGCTCAACTGGTACGGCAACGATGCTAACTGCTAATTTTTCGGCTAACTAATGTTCTGTGGGCCGCAGCTGTTCAAGTAATTTCTAAATCTGTACGACCTCAACAGCAATTATTTGCATAACAGTCGTATTCTCACAGGCATGGGCTTAAACTCATCTCAACCAGATTCTGAATAATATCTACCAAGGGCGTACGCAAGGGGGGAGTTTGGGGTTAACCCCCCCCATGAGCTTGACATTTTATGAAAGCTTTATTACCTGCGCAAAGGCGGTTAATTGTTATCGCATACTTTTTGCTTGTTAATTTGTCGACTTAAAGCAAATACCACAGAATAGATTTTCATGTAAATTTCAAGGAACATTGTAAATGGGCCAAAATGTAATAATTAGGTTTTCGTGGGCAAGGGCGTACGCAAGAGGGTGTTGGGGTTAAAAAAACCCTTGAGCTTGACATTTTGCAAAAACATGTTACCTGCGCAAAGGAGATCAATTGTTTTCGCATACCTTTGCTTGTTATTTGTCAACTTGATGCAAATACCACGGAATGAATTTGCATGCAAACTTCAAGGAACATTGTGATTGGGCCAAAAAGTAATAATTAGGTTTCGGTGGGAATCTGGGTTGTGGTCTGCGTCCAGAAACCATCTCACCACATTTTGCAGACCTTTCGTCCACTAAGCATGTTTAAGATTGTGTTCCGCGATAGTTCACTTTATCCGAAACAATTACATTTATTTTGTCTGCTATGGCTGATCAGCGCAAGCTCTGACCCATTGGCTACGTTACCAATGTCTGTAGCATGGTAAAAGTGCTGCACGAGCTCAAAAACAGCAGTTGTTAACACAAAAGCACTCAGGCATTAAATAATGTCTCAGCAGCGAGAAACGAAAACTAAAATTTTGCTGAACTTCTATAAATAGCAAACAATGGAATGTTTTCTTGCGCTGCGCACTTCATGCGCATTCTCACTTCTTGTGTAGTTTAGCAACTAGCAAGATTCGATCTTTCAAACCGGGGTGTGCGACAGCCAGTCCAGCCGCACTTTTTCTATGCTCGACTGCTCGCATTCGACAAGACATTAGCGCAGTCTCCTTTTGCAGTTGTAAATTGCTCTTACGCACTGATGAGTGTGTTTTACTCCCCTGTTTTAACGCGTAGCCTGATATTTTTGCAGTTATTAACTACTGTGTCGTAGCGTTGAGTGTATTGTACTCCGATAGCCTAACTTGGAGCACTAAAAGTTTATATTCAGTGCAATGAAATAAGGGGAGTGGATGTAGAAAAATATGGATATTATGCCAACAAACTTCACCAAAACGTTGCCTTGGAAACATGACTGTGTCGTCAAATTGTGACGTCACAAACAGCGCACACCAAATACAAATGTCACTATATGCCACTGAATGAAACCTCCCATAAGAAATTTCTGCGTACGCCACTGATATCTACTTGCCTGAAATGCAGCAGTAGGACTAACTTATCCTTTCTTATAGCGTGAGAAGGACGAGGCCTCGTGAACATGGCAAGCGAGGGTTCTTGTTCTGTCGCAATGTCTGACCCTCGTGTTATGTCACAATGCCGCAATTTTGTCATAGTGCTTAGTGGTGGTAGCGCAACACGACCGACGCAATGCTTTAGGTAAGGACGCGGCGTTGATGCAGCTTTGCAGTTCATGAATGCATGGGTCGCAAAATATAGGTTCAAGTAACTGTAAATAAAGATTTTAATTTTGCCAAGCAGTTTTTGCGCCCCCGTCAAAGTGGCGCCCATGGCATGTGCCATGCCTGCCATACCCTAGATACGCCACTGAGATCAA
>Ga0210059_1005893_pt1 | contig 19694 bp, 10 predicted proteins | sample Ectturendosymbi2_FD_188042 | JGI IMG/M metagenome (GOLD analysis project Ga0210059, IMG submission 188042) | Ecteinascidia turbinata endosymbiont from Florida, USA - Sample 2 (SPAdes) (version 2) | ecosystem: Host-associated > Tunicates > Ascidians > Unclassified | place: Key West, Florida... | reverse complement strand
AATGCGGCTCTCGAGACCGAGTTTGAGAACCATTGTTCTAGAGTAAACCTTAATAACCAAGAAAATTTTCAAAATCAAAATGACTTACTTTAATAACATGGACACAACGACAAAAATATTTTATATCATGCAATTTACAGTCAGGTGAAGGTGGGTAGAATGAAACGCACTATACAATTTTTGCATGCATCCACTATTTTAATTGAAGTCCAGCCTGGGCCGGATCCAGCTAGTAAGTTTGGGGGACGATTTCAGTAATATTTGGTAGTCAAGTGTCACAGCGGCTTTGCTGCTGCCGTTCAGCAGTCACACGCGGCAAAACGCCTAATACCGTAACTTGAAGTAAACGTTTAAAGTTTTTTTTGCCATGTTATTGTTACACAATAAAGCCCAAACAGTAGAAGAATCCCCACGCAAGCTTCGCAACCTACTTTTGCCAGGAAAGTAGCGGACATGTGCTCAGCACTGCATTATGTGAACCATAACAGTGAACTTGGCTCGTGTGCAGTGTGAGTGTCATACCATTAAATAAACTGCCTTTGCAAGAATTAAATCAATTAATCGGAATTGCGCTGCTGACTTCAGGTTTATTAGAAATTTTTTATTCTTAGTCCCAATTTCCAGGGGGTGTAAAAGCCCATTTCCCTCCCCCTTGCGGACGCCACAACGTCTTACGTTTGACGGTAATTGTGCTCAACAACTTTATTCAGCATAACCGTTGCCAAGTTGTACAACTGTTTCGCTCAACGCCCCTTTAAATAAAATCCCTCACCACAATCATATCTAAACATATCGTTTACCCTTGCGTTAGGTTTTCAGACTAAAGTTCTTGCCTCAAACTTATCAAAATGAGAGCAGCACCTTTTCTAAGCTTTTCTTGTTGAAATGAATTTTTCTATGAGTGCTAATATTAAGTATACCATCTCAACGAAAGGGACTTTTGCGAAAAAAATTAATGACTAGGCTACAGCTCATGGCACCTAATGAAAATATCCCACTTAACATTAAAAAATAGCATGAGATGTGCCTAGAAATTGTTTTTTAAATGTTTTTGGTGACGGCAATTAGGGGCAGGCCAACGCCTGAAATACGCTTCTTACCGAGGCAGATAAGGTGAACACTATTTCTCAAGGAGCGCTACGGCGATGCACTCAGTGGGCGTGGATCGACCACCCACCAACCTTCCAGTTGAGAGGCGGACACTCTACGCTGACCTACCGCCGCCCCAGAGAGATGCTTGTCGCCAATGCCTAGGACAGGTGTCAGGTGATGTTATGTGATGTGTCGTGGGCGTTAGTGAAGAACCAACGATAATAGGAAAAGGAAGCTCGCCGTAAATATTTACCGTGAGTTCATGCAAATCAGATTTTGAGACATCAGATTTTGAGAGGAGTGATAATATAAACCTCGAACTACCGGAGCCCTAATGTTGGCTAGTCTGCGGTCGAATATCATCTCTTTCCTTTGTTCAAAGGACTTTTGACTGGGGTGGCGGAAGTATCTTTGTCTGGAGAGGAAGGCGTAGGGACTGGGGCACCATTGCCTCCCAATGATCTTTGTTAAAAAGCTCTGATTTCAAGACAAACATTGGGTTCTTTAGCGCATTGGATTTGACTCCGACTTTTCAGTAAATATTTCATCAATTTACTCATTCCACAGCCACATGTGTTTTTTTAGGCTACCCTACCAATCTAGGGCTTCTTAACACAATAACTGAAAAGAGTTGTCCACGCAAGTCGTTTCGCAGTAAATGCTGCAATGCAGGCTAATGGAAGCATCGCTCGTGAAACATTCCCTTGCTGGCCGCAAGTACGGTTTTTCAAATCTTCGGTGTGATCCGACAGGGATTCGAATCCAGCCTAAGCGCTCTATCCCCTATACCACTTAGCCGATCTTACCTGTTATCCTTTCGTAAAATCCAAAATTAATATTTCAAATTCTAGTGGTTCACCTTGAGGACAAAAGAGCTAGGAAATATTCAGCCAAACAGGTCAAATCTGTGTCACGTCAATTGTAGGTTTAAATTAAAAACTGAGGTCAACAACATTTAAGCTTTTAAACAGACATTTTATGAAAAAGTTGCAGAAGAATTTAATTAACATAAGATAAAAGAGTAGTGGAGCAAAAATTAGGGCAGTTAAGATATTTGAAGAAATTTCACTAAGATAAACAAGTATTTTATGGCATTTTGAGGCACCGAAACGGTCTTTCAAATCTCTCCATCCGTTTCTCAAAACATACTTCTCCATACGAAACTTTGCACTTTAACTGCATCGGAAATTAGTAGTTAAGCGTAATGCAGACGGATTGCGTCCAGTGAGTTCTTCAGCCTGGTGGGTCTGATTACATGATGTTACTTCCTACGTCATTGTGTGCGACGAAGTCTGATTTCGAGTTGAGCATGTTTCAAGTTTTACGTTGCACCATACGCTAGTAAAAATCAATACGAATGTACTGTAGGAAACCTAAACTGCATGCAGTGACTGGCCATAGGCAAGCCTAAGCCTGGTTAGTGTAGGCTAGACCAGTCAGCTAATGAGTTTCTAGACCAAATTTTTTAACACGTTTTTCGGTCTTTAATCTGAACTTGTTTAAACACCCTTCTCCAACCGTCAATGCAACTGATAGTTTATCTGGAGTACTTTGGCACTTCAAGGACGACGTTCCAGCCAAACAACCGTATTTACCAGCCTACATTATCCCAGTGCAAAGCTTGCCTCAATGGATTTCAACAATTACATGGAATGCAAAATCCTCACATTAATTTTTATGTGGTGAAGCAGAAAAATGAATTTTTTGTAGTAAATTCTGATTTTTACGAAGTATGCATTATAGTCCTTCACAGCTAAGAATCAGACACTACAATCTTAACTGTGCATATATTTCGCTCGCTTGGAAGGCATATTCATCGCTGCGCAGTGCAATGAAGCATAAAATATAATTTAAATAAACCCCACAAACAGTAAATCTACCAACTAAGAGAATCTATTCCGGGATTCCGTTGAGTGATTTCTAATATACCCAGACTGCACCTGAAAAAAAAAACGTTTTCTTACAACATAAATGTCATTTTGCAAAAAAACAGATTTTTGGTGGAATTACATGAATTGAAATGATGATGCAAATACTAATTTAATTATATTTGCTCTTCCAAATTGTGTTCTGCAGCGTGAACATGAACATTTGGATCACTTTTCATTTGCTCAGGACGTTTTTCATAACGCAAGTGGCATACTCCAACTCTACTGATGACATCTGTTACTAATTCAGGTTTAAACATCCATTTATACAGGTTGACCTGAATCCTCAATAATGTCTGTTGTGCCAACAAGCTTTCCTTAACAGTGTCTGTTTTAGAGAGTTTGGTTTTGTTTTGATATGACTGACAAGTGAACATATTCTTTCTACTGATGCAGAAGAGTGTGGCAAAACCTTAAGGTTTGGTCATAAAATCAGAAAGTATTCCAAACGATTCATTCAAGCCGTCTCTGATATTACGCAGAGAATACCAGGAAAAAGGAATAGATTAATGGACAAGGAGAAATCGTTATAACTGCGGAAACGGCCTCCATTAATCGTTTAAAATATCCAGCTGATTATCAGGCACAAGTTGATGAAAATGTAGAGCAACATTTGCTGTTGAACTATCATATTTTGTGAGATCTTGTGCTGCAGCGGGATCTAAAGTACCTAAGGTGGCAGCAGCTCATTCCTATACTGACAGTTTTGGCGAATGAATGCGTATGCAGTAGACACATATAATACACAGATGTGCATATAGCAACGGCTTCGGGAGGTGCTCGTACTCACACAAAAGAAGCTGTGCAACTATCACTACACTGATTCTCTCTTCCAGTATGACTGGCCCCTCACAGAAATGAATCGTGCAAAAACAATCAAAACCATTTTCAACCATTTGGCGCAAGTGTGAATCTGTACCGCGTTCGCGCTTTAGGTAGGGATCCTTTTCGAAAAACGTAAAAGTTTGTCCAACACAAACCAACTTCAGGTGGAGTTCTCATTTTATGTTAACTACGCATTTGGGGAAACGAATGGGGTGGTACTATGTACGTTTGTGCTAGGAGGTCAGAAAGCCGGATGTAAGCAGCATCTTTGCCCATAAGTGGATAATGAGAAATTGGAGCATCACTTCACTTACAGAAAAACAGCACGGGTCGGTAAAACCAGCCAAATGATATTTCTTGGGTGTGTTAACATCTCTTTAAATAAGGTTCGTAACTATAACATTGTGGAGCTAGGCGATGGGTGGAAACTCTTCAATTCCAGATATTGATCCAACAATGACTGTTTAGACTGGCGTGGGTGGGTATATTATTAATACCCCAGGTAACAGGCTATGTTGGCGAATGAAACCCACTACAATAGGCGGAAGGTTGTGTATATTGAGGATAAAGTTGAAAGATCTTTCTTTGTACGACCTATTGGGAAACGCTCAATTTCCAACCGCAGAGTTCTTGCAGGAAATTGGCAACACCATTGAAAGATTTTCAATGCATACTGTGGCTATGCAAATAGCATCTGAAGCATCTAATATTTAACAGACTTTTCGTTATTTGTCTCTAAAAACAACATAAAGATCAACAAGAGGTCATTTTCCTTTTCAACCAGCACAATTATCAATAAAAACGTCAGTGCTTCCTCGCTTTTATTGTATCGCTTATTCATACTGAAATTTACATACAGCTATAACTATCCTGCAAAACCTGACTTTTCGTTTGCTTTAAAAATTTACAAACACTGTCCTTGCTTGCACACTTTCAACAAGTTCTGCAAAAAACAGTAGCTCGTACGACAAAGTTTGCAATTAAAAGTGCCAGTTGAAACGAAATTGAAGTTAATCAGCAGCTTCCATTTTATCAAGCTCTTTCAGATTACAACTGCACTCAAATCACAAAAACTCGAAATGCCACGTTGGGTTGGCCTTATCTCGTGGAATGCAAGGACGTCGAACAAAACTTAACTGGACAAAAGGTAGTAAAATAACCAACAAAAATGAAGCGTTGTTGATACTTTTTGAACGACTTTTAGAAAAGAGTTGCTTGTAACACATTACATACGCACAAATTTGAAAATCAAAGCAGCATATTAATCATGATGTCACGAATATGATGAAAACCAAACGATTTCAAAAGAAAGCTGTTTTGAGTGTTTGATTTAGCCCTTGATTCAATTTTCATTTTTTATTTTACTCTCATAACACATGCTGCCCTTTGAAATATTGTAACTTCCAAAACTTGTTCTTTTTATGCCTTTCTTATTTCATTCTTTTTTATATCATTTTGCTCTTTTCAATTATTTTGCTGTTGATTGCAGATGCAGTTGTATTTTACTAAATAGTACTTCACTGTTTTCCTGCAAGCAGCAACTTTCAACAAAAACTTGAACACATATTGAAAGTGAACAAACGTGTGCGAGTGACGTCAGATTTCTGTTGTTATACAGTATTTGTTACATTTCAGCGTTGCATCATCTTTGATGGCACAGGAAGCGACGTACTCTACAATGAAACATGGACGATAACCAAATCTACACATATACTACCTGACATAACAGAGCACAACCACACTGTTTATATTGCAGTAAGTTAAATAAGAATTTATTTTTTGACAAATAATTGTGAAGTTCTGATCAGAAAACTCTCGGAATTTACTTTGGAGTCTTGTGTCAAACGTTGTTAGGTCTACTATGGGCTACTGTAAAATTCTGCTTGAGATGAAGTATTTGAAGGAAAGCAATTTACTTGAGCAATAAATTCTCAAACTTTGCACTTCACGAGAAAATGTTTATGTTATGCCCTTTCAACCTAAAAATCTTTGCCTATTACATTATGTTGCAAACTACGTAGCACAACGACAATTCGTTTTCTTATGCGTGAGTCATGTGCACCTAAATACACTATTCTGAAAAATCGTTTCTCTACAATTGAACAAACGGGATTGAAATGGCGAAACCAGTTTCCATCATAGCGGTTATGATTCAGCAAAGCAGTCTGTACAAATGCTTCTGATGTCCATGTTACAGTAAGATGTCGTTATATAATCCAGTTTTGTGGGCTACATCAACGGTATTAATTTTTGTTTTTTAACCCAAATACAAGTTAGTTCTGATTAAATTAGCAGTAACTCCTTGAAAATTTTTGAGAGATAATTCACAGCTGATAACCTTAAATATATTAATAGATGAATTTGTCTTAGTCTCCAGTAGTTTTTGTTTTAAGCTCAACAAAGTTGTCAATGTTTTTGTACATTTTTTGTTGAAAGGTAATATCCCTTCAAACGACCTCCTGCGTTTTGTTGAATTTAACGCTTAAACACACAAGGTTTTCGAGAAAAAACTGTGAAGATGCAAATCAAGATATGGTGCCTGATCAAACCAAGATACAACTTCCATACAATATACATTGTGCTGACAGTAAGTTTGTGGCATTGAAGTGTATTAGAACAGCTTTTCGTTACAGATTTCTGCATAGAGTGGAGAGGGTGGAACGAATAAGGTTTTGGATGCTCACATACATATTTTTGGGGAATTTTCAAGTGCTTGTGAGGTTATTTTCAGTATTTTTTACGTTTTATGAAAACTTTTCTCACATTTTTTCAAGTTTCTGGAGTTTAGGTCGTTTAGAAAATTTTGTTTTCAAATTTAAGCTACTGCTTCGAGACGCATGTCCAGGCAGTTCATAATCGGAATTTTTGCGTTGTGTTGCAACTAGTCCCGTCAAAGCCTTGTTTCTCCGATTAATTTCGCCCCATCGGTGTCATATCATGTGCTTTCAATCTTTATGTTGCATTTTGAAATGTCAAAAAACTTTTTAGTCATAAAGCATCAACTCTGTTTGAAAAGTCTTTAGGAATATTTAACGGTCATTACTCGTCATGGTCAACAACAACTGCATGAGTAAAGTTGTTGTGTCGATCCGCAGTGTTCGAAGGGCGGGCCTTTCGTCGTGTGAATGCGAGTCATCCACATCTAAGCAGTGTCAATGAGCGATTGTAAACCTTTGGCTCAAACTGGTGTGAGCAAGATGACCAAGCTGGGTTTGCTGGTCAGGGCAAGATGACAGAGTGAAAATGTTATTGCTGCGATAGTTGCTTGTCATACTTGGAGTCAAGTGGGGATGATTATGTCAGGCACTAGAAATGGTTTCCGCACTACGAATATGTTCTACACAAGAAAGGTTTTACTTCCGTTTTTGAAATCACTTCCCATTTTCGAAAACTTTATCGTCCACTCTCACACAAAGTGGGACAAGTTGTTCTTTCCAGACATAACGCTCCTATTACTACAAACATATTTATTTGTAAAATATTTTTATCTGCATCGCGCTTAATGGACTGATAAATTTCACTTCAAGTTTTTTTCTGACTATGATCTTCCAACGAAAATGAGCAGTTGGCATATTTTTACAGTTTAACGGATGGAAAAAGATAATTTTGCGTTTCGAGACTAACGTTATCAAAATAGATGCATTTTTCAAAATAAGGTTTTCTTTGCTAACTCTCCGCAAATTCTGACAATTTTTGTGATAGCAAGAAACAGCCTTCCACCTTACATGAGATTTGAGTTCTGATTTGTTTGAATCGCATAATGATATACAGACAATTTTCCAGAAAAATCTTAAACAGAATGAATAGTCAAATCAAGCACCTATCTGCAATATGTCAGCGTTCAAACAAACAAAAAAACGACTAGTAAAAGTGTAAATGACAAATTCGCAGTTTGATAAGATAAGTATGGCACCTGCAAGAATTATAAGATTACGCTCTTAATGCTTGAATGAAAAGCTGAATGCAAGCTCAAGCGCAGTGCCAAACTTTCAAAATTTAATTGAACTGCTAACAATGATTTGTGTGCACACAGTGCTTCTATAACCTTTTCCAATACTTTTTGTAGTTACTAATATCTTCTCAAACGTGTTACAGAAAAAAATTTAAAGGTTGCCTTCATACAGAAAAACTTTTCTGTTTCTACCGTTTGCTTGACCTTTACCTTGAGCAAGCTAGAAGGAAATTTGCGATAAACTATTCACATCAAAATAGGTTTAGTGTTGTTTTTTTCCTTTTTAAAGAAAAAGGAAGGTTCGTGATGCATTGCATTATATTTTTCAAAAAAAGCTTCAGTGTTATTAGAGGTCATACCCAACGTTAAAAGGAAAGGATAAAACTTGTAATGTACCTCGTCTTTAGCCTTACGTCCATTATCTAAATAATACCAATAAAAACAATTAAAATTACTCCTAGCGAATCGCATCTCGAAAAGAAAGTTCATTGAATTTTTCACCCCTTATATCTTTAACACCAGATTCTTTTCCAAGAGCAGAAATTCAACATGTGCTTACTTTGAAGGCCGAAAAGTTTTTGTTTATTTAATCAGTTAGCGCAACATGGCATGATATTGTACGAATCATGTGTGATTCTTGGTTGTGAAAAGATTCTCTTCGATTGAGTTGAAGGAACATAAGGGGAAGTGATTAATAGACTGCACTCCACCTAATATGACCAACTCACATTAAAATAAAAAGCAGCATTTCTGGCAGATTCCTAAAAACTTTATCATTAGATTGCAAATTAGCTAACACACACGGAAACAGTGCAAGCTAATTACTTGCTTCTAAATACCAAGCGCTTGTTACTGATGACGGGCACGTATTGTGTTAGAGTTCAAGATGAGGTGAAAACTTCAACAAAAAATGGCCTGAGTAGTGATTTTTGACATGCTACACATACAAGTGGCAGAATTTTGCAATATTCTTTGTGGCAGCAAATGGGGTTGCAACCAGGGTTGTGGAGTGGGAGTCGCAAGGAGTCGGAGGTTTTTGGGTGGAGTGGAAGTCGGATTTTTTATCCGACCCGACCCGGACTCCGAACGTCCAATTGAATCATTCTTTTACATCGCACTCCTAAGCTAGAGTCGTAACTTGTGCTTATTGAAATGGTACAATTTATTTTGAAACTTTTATTGAAACAGAGAAATATTCCTGTGCACCCCGATTACCATTGATTGCTAGTTCCTGCAAAAGTAGCTACCAATAAAAGCTAAAAACCTGCTCTCCATAGCTACATAATGCGAATGAATTTGTTGCTTTAGTCAGAAACACAATACGAGTAGTAAGCAGTAGAGGCTCGGTACTACTATTACTACAAGCTAAAATAAATCGTAAGAAATTTTTATTTTTTATGTTATGTTATATGTTCAGAAAATTAAAAATATATCAAAGATAAAATAGTTCCACAGCTAAGCTCTTTACCCCGCTATATGCACTTACAAGGTTTCTTGAATATAGTTCATACGTATATGATGTTATTGTTTAATTCATCGAGGTTATGCAGCTCCTCAAGGTAAACACATTGCATTTTTATGATTAACAAATATTCTTTAAATAAGTAGATTAATTCAAAGCCTTAACTCATGTATCTTGCGACAATATCAAAATACTTATTATTTCTAAAACAATTTTAGCTCACTTCTGTGCCATTGTTGACAGCCAAACTTCATTTACGTTAAGTCGGAATCGGACATTTTGGATAGATCGGAGTTGGAAAATTTTGGAAGGTAGGAGTCGAACATATACCTCCGGCTCCGCAATCTAAATTTTTACACACCGTTATCTTGTATTTACACTTTATAAGATTTTTTACATTTTGTATCGGACGGCAAACTAGCTACGACACAAATATCTTCAATTACAGAGCAACATAGCTTCCTGCTCAGGGGTTTCTTTCAAAGAAACAATATAACGAATGGTGGCATAAAATCACTACAATATTGTAAATTATTCATTTCCATCTTTTACTTCAAATATGCTTCTCTTTGTACCATAGCGAATGCAGAGGTTCCGCTGCCTTCCGAATTATCACGAAAGTATCCATTCAAAGTACAATGGCTTTATAATTGCAAAAAGAAACTTCCAAAAGGTTTGGATATACAAAAGAGCACAAAATATTGGAGTACCGTAAGTCTTTGTGTTAGTATTGAACAGAACAACTTTACGTTACTTCAAGGGTTGGACGATTTCCAAATGGGTTCAGTAAATCTACCCAAAGTCGTCGATCATACCTGATTCTAATTGACACAAAAATTCCAAAACAGTTGTCTTGATCATGATTTGGTAGTTTTTGTTTTTATTTAATTAAAGCAGAACAAAAGTTTGCGTACACCAAGAATCTGATTTGAGGAGAACAATGATTAAACTTTGCAGCATAGACTTGAGGAATCGACAGCAACTAGGCAAGAAGAATTTAGGTGCACTTGAAACTCTTGTCAAAGAATGCATGATGACTTCTTTGAAAGCATATGGAAATAGTTTAATAACATTTTTAAACGATGTACACATTTTGAGAAATTCGTGTCAATTACAATCATATTTCTTGAGAAATGCCATTTTCTGTTATTTTCCTAATTTAATTCAAATTGTGCGATACTTTACATTTCAACTGTTGTCGATTTTCTAACAGGCAACAATGAAAACACCGGTGAAACGTTGAAAATAGATAAAATGAGTTCAATTTACCTACTTGTTATTGCACTGAATCACGGGTAAGGTAGTGCCGACAAATTCAACTTGAAATGTGTTCCATTTTTGTTTTAGTTGCACTTTCCAAAAATACAAGCAATTCATGCTGGCAAGTATACTTGTGCAATCATTTACAAAAATCAAACAAGGTACTTCTATCAAGACAAACTTTGCGTTAAATGTAAGTACAATCTATTGTGTGTTTTTCTTAGAAATCTGATGATAATAAAAGTTTTAAACTGCTTGATGCCTCTCATCCACGTTGTATTTTCTATCGCAATGTGTTCAGATGAATCAGACTACGTTTTATTCAGAAAGCAGCACCAAGTTCTGTGCATAGCGGATATACAAGTGTTTAAGTTCGGAATATATGTGTTTGTGCAAAAGATGGAATTTTCTAAACAAACTACTTCCTACTGAAGTAATGATTTCTTTCTTATTGATTATATTTGAATTAAAACGGCGGTTGCCAATTCTGTTGGGAAAATTCAGACTATGTTGTCATCATAGTGGCACGCAGTAGTTGAACTCAGTTTGCATGTAGAGAACACAGTAGAACATTTCAAAAAAAGAAACACATCTTTTAAATCGTGATGACAAATGCTGAATCGCTTGGAAATAAATTCCTTTTTTCTTATCAAATGAAGCTTTCAAACTCACTCCTTTTATGAAAATTATTGATATTTTTGTGTGAATCATTAATTTTGAAACATTTTGTGTGCAACACCACGTTTCAAGATGTGTTTCGTCTGTTGCCCATAGTTTTAATCCTGCTTACGAATGCGTTTTAATACAGACCAGGGAAGAAAGGTCCATACAACACAGATCACCTGCAGAAAATATTCTGGAGAAGTAGCCAGACTGGATGGAAGCCAAACAGCGCGTTTGTTGTGTGATGTGAGCGTCAGTGAAGTGGTGCAAGAAATAGGTTCTATTGAAGTGACATGGAGAAAAGCGTATCCGAGGGTAAATTGTGTTTTGCAAATAGGTCTTACTCCGTTATTAGATAAACACCTCGCTGGCTATAGATAAACACCATTGTTTTTTCGCCAAGTTCTACCTTGGGTGCAATGCTGTTTTGTGTGGTTATGGTGTTTTTACGGTCACTAATAGCGCAACTAATAGTTGAAAGCGTAATTTTAAAAAATCAGAATGAATACACAAATACATTACGTTTATTCAACAGGTCATGTGGTTGCGTTTTTGTTGTTAAAGTGAAGTGTGGCGAATCAGACACTATTGCTGCTAACTTAATCCTACCCCACAACAACAAAAGCAGTAGAACATTGCGTGCAATACACAAAGATCTTACAGTATTTTTACAACCAAAACCATCACTATTTCATAAATTGTATCAATCCTTGCCGATGACCTTGAACATTTTTGAACAAACCCTATTCTGAGATTTCTGATTTTTTAAAATACGCAAGATGGCTGCACAGTTACCAATAAAACATTTTTTCTTAAGTTATTTTTTTTCCATAGAAAAATGTAAGCAATATCATATGTGAAAATTTTGGAGGACATGAACATTCTCGGAATAAAACCATTTCATGCAAATGGTAAGTCTTAAAACTGATTGTAGTTTTTTAAATTTATCCTAGCATTTTGACATGGACTCTGTCTGTGTAGATCAACCGAGGTACGTTTTTACATATATTAATTTCTTGGGATAGTTAACAAACCGCAAAACCCAATCAAGAATTGGTTACTGTGAATGATTCGCTTTTTTAAGACCAACCTAGCGTAAATAATATAACACTGCGTGAATGAAATTCAAAACTTATTACACGCTTTTTGCCACTTTGGAATAACCCTATAAAGTGATTGGTGATGAACGACCCTCCATATTGTGTTCAGTAGGATTTTGACCTTTGTATGGAAGTTTTGAAACTTGCAAATTTTGTAACGCAACAAACGCATTAGAAAATTCAATTTTTAATACATTGATCAAAATTTCACCATTGCGTTGTTGCAAACAGTTACTGCACAGTGCTCTCATATTCATTCGCAACTCAGTTTCTTGCAATTTCTTAGGCTGAACTAGTGTGGTGTTAACAAATTTGGATGCATTTATGAAGTAATCCAACACTTCACGTGCGATTCAGATGTTTCTGTAATCGGTTAATCTTAACCTTTCGTTTTCTATTCACTTGCTTGACAATCCACCTTTCCCAAGAAATAGGAGTGCACGGCCAGTAAACGAAGCTTTGCAAAGATTTTCATTTTTTTCCAAACGAAGCTACCTTGGAAGGCTATTTTCATGTACCGATATATTTAAAGCGTTATTTTTTAGTTTGCGCTTGCCAACAATTGCGTATTTAAATAGACATTATTTCATAAACTAAGCACGTTTTGATAAATTGTTAGATATACTATTTTCAAGTGCAAAACTGCTCTGCTAGAGCAAATTAATCACTTGGGGTATTTGAAAAGGGGATAAATTTATTTTGTCTGTGTTGCAAATTTGTACTGAGGTCATATTTGCATATTTTTGGAGGCACTCTTGGAAAGAAATGCCTTTGGTTTTCTCTAAGAGAACGACACAAAATGTAAATAACAATGTCACATTTTCTAGACACACACCGCAAGTTAGGATAAATGATTATTGGCAGTGTAATTGGAACGAAAATTCGAAGTTCGCTCCATTTTTCTATGTTTATAGCTGATCGTGTTCTTACTTGGTTTTTCTAAAACTGTCTCATTAACAATTGCAAACAGAGTTACTGTATCTTCCTCAATATTTTTCAGCCAACTGAACCTGATGTGCGCTGATGACCCAGACTTCATAAAACAACATAACGGTACACCTGTAACCCTGCAACTAAGTTTGGAAGTGAGGTAAATATTAAATGAATTGTTTCTGTTCCAATTATCCATCTGATCAAAAGAATAACTTTCGTTGAGGATAAATTTATCGCTGATGTGAAAAAATAGCTTCTGCATAAAATAGTCTAATTACATCGAAGAAAAACACAAATCGTATGATAGTCTTTGTTGACGAATCTTTTTCGACAAGAAATTTACTCTGCCACGTGTTAAATTCAATTGAGAAATGTTTAGTTTGCTGTACTTTTATAATGTTCAATTAGTGAGCTCAACCTGCCCAACTACTGCCGTAACACATGGCTCGTGACAATTGATCAGTTAATGAATTCAAGTCGAAGCATCTCCCGAATCCTCTTGATCAGAGAACGATGAAAACCATTCGGTGTGTATGAATGGTTAAACCTTACTACCTAAAGTACCACGTGCTAAAGAAACCACATTATGCGATTAGAAAAACTGCTGAAAATTAGCCTAACAATTGTAAGCCAAGACCACGCCTTGTAAAAGAGCCTAACGCTGTGTTTTATCATCTGACCTTAAGTGAGTGTTGAAATACTGCTACCAAAATATCTAATGTACAAAATTTCAATACTGTGCTTCGGTTTTAAAGGATCAATCACACGTATGTTCAATTTTAGTTTTAAAAATTTGAGGGCACAGAGGACAACCGAAAAAACAGTGAAGCTAACGAAAGGTTTGTTCGCAGCAACGTCACTTACCGGAAACTGGGGAATTACATCGTGGAATTAAGACTTCCTAATGGTCAAAAATTCGAAGACATGGTGGAGCTATTGTACAATCCCAACAATACATTGCAGGAAACAGCAAGCACTATAGCAGTTTTATTTGCGATAATCCTTTTACTATTGATTTTCCTTGCAATTCTTTATTATTTCCGGTTGTACCTTTGCTTAATCAAGAAACGTTGCTGTGGAGCCTATGTGTCAGGTAAGGTTTTTTGTTGATCTTTGAAAGAAGAGTAACTGTCGACTTGATGTTAGAAAGATAAAACGAACGACATCTTAGCTTTCTCACAATTTCCGGCATATGGAAGGCTTCAACATGAAAGTACCGATAAAAATTTTCCACAAAGATTCAAATATAGAAAAAGTTGTTACAGCAATACCTACGATTTTGAAAATTATGAATTATAAGATGGAAGACTAGCAAACAGAAATGAACTCCACAACCTTAATTTTTTTAAATTGATAGAGATATTTAAATGAAACGTTGGCTTGTATGTTGCTGTACTTACACGTGGCAATAGTTCCAAGCTTTTCGTGATCAGTGGTATGAAAGCTTTTTCTAATCTGCCTCTTTTACATTCCGCGCATTGCTCTGTACGAACAACATCATGATTATTTTACACCTTATCGAGTAACAGCGAAAAGTATTTTATTCATATTTTAGTAAACCAACATAAATCGCAGCAACAACATTATTAGCATTTAAATCTAAAAACTCTTTTTTAACTTTGTGATTTAATCATCTTTTGACTTTGTTGGATTTAACTCCTTTGTCTGAACAGGTCACTGGTTAAACGTTCTTTCTTTCATGAAAAGCGTAAACATTTTGTATTAAGATTCGTTACAAACAAACAAATCTCTGCAATTGTTGAAAGACTTTGGCGTCTGCAGAAACATAACAGCCCTAACTAGGTGCTAAAGTTTTTTTTGTCAGCATATATTGAAATATTAATCTCGTGAAAGCCTTAGAGTGAAACGTAACAGGCTTAAAATTTGCCTCTGATAAAAGTTTGAGAATCAAATATTTTCTTTTAATTTACGATATTTCAATATTTTAACACCACTCCATGCTGCCCTGTAAGTCTACAAAACCTATCAGGTCCAAGCTACAAAACCTGGCATTGCCATATTTTGATGGTAGATTGCAAGTTTGCTTATAATGAATTTGTGAAAATTTCGTGTAGAATTGCTGAGCATGTTCTTGCTTTTTCATCAATACATTGTGCTGCCCAGTAAACGTCTTTGCTGTGCATTTTTTTCAGAAAGGAAAGTTTACGACGTGGTACTGTCTTATCACTTTTCTGTAAACGATGATCTCTATGCACAAGAGCAAACACGTGAAGTGGTGACCCATGTCAATAAGGCACTCGAAACCCTGGGATACAAAGTTTACGATGAACACAAACATGGAACTCCGGGGGGTAAGCCCTAGAGCTTTCTTTCTGCATACATACATCACGACTCGTGAATTACTTTTTACAAGTTTCAAAGAGGATTTCTTTTTGAATTAAAAGATGCATGTTCGACAAACATGTAAATTCTTGTTAATCGAATTGAATCTTTTTAGCCCGCACGAGAACCACATTATCTGCGATACACAACAGTCATCGTTTTCTCGTCATTTTAACAGCGAACTACATTAAGAACGACTGGAGAGTTTTTCAAATGCAACAGGTACATTTGCAATAACAATTGTGAATTTGTGACAAAGATTGTTACTTTGTTTTCTGTTTTGACGGTTTCGAAAATGTTTTTTTTCTGTTTTCTGTTTTGACGGTTTCGAAAATGTTGTTGACAATCTTTAGATTTTATCGGATTCACTGCTGTGCCTTTTGATGATAAGCTCAGTAATAACGACGTAAGAAATTAATCAACTCAGGCGAAATTCAGAAACACAAATCTTCCAACAAATGCGGAGCTTGCTGCGTTTACCCCAACAAGTGTTAATATAATTTAATCTTAAATTAGCTGTCAGAAATGGTGTTGATTCCCTTCACAACTCTCCCAAAGATTTATGCGAGCAATTGTTGTTTTGCTGGTGGGTGTTTATTGACGCTTACGCAGCACAGCAACAAAGCCAATTAATTTCACCGACAGAGACCTACATATTTAACCATTATACAAAGCAAGTGCTACATATTTCCAGGTTGCGCTCGACATGTCAAATATTCTGTCTAGAAGATTTTTCTTCGTTGTTATTCTGTTTTGTTAATTCAATATCAACATTTTTCTGAGTTTTCAACTACAAATTTTATTTGACGTTGTATTTGTTATAAAGCTTTCAAATACTGTACTTTCGTTTTTTGCGTAACAAAACTTTTATATGACTTGGAAACGACAATAGGTTAAGGCAACGCAGTTTGATTGCTTGGTGGAAATTTCCGCATTGCTTTCGTATTTTTCAAGGGTAGATACCAAACATTGCTTTATTTAAAATCACGTATAAACATATAAATAAATTACAGTAAAGGTGTTTGTAATTGAATAACCTTAGACAACTTCTCCTCTTGAGATTATTAAAACCATGTTCAAAGAAAGGCTCAATTCAAACTTTATTCACGTGAGGAAAGACAAAATTTAAAAAAATGTCTGCGAAGCAACAGGATAGAGCAACAATATGTGAGATGCCTTCAGAGGATAGCGTATTAACATGCGACATCCTGTAACAGGATAACGTTGTAATATTCGAGAAATCAATTAGTTGCTTCTGTCTAAAGTGAACCCACAGCCAGTAGCATGAGTTCAGTCGAGATGCTGATGTTACGGAGTGGAACAGTTCGGCGACACCATTTTGGCGATGGACGTTTCAGCGATGGATCGGTCATAAGACATTTTACATTTTTGATGGGAACGTTTTTTAGGTACTTTTTCAAAAAATTTGGGTTGAGCTTTAAGGTTTAGCTTTAGGGTTTAGCTTTAGGATTTAGCTTTAGTGCTCAACTTTAGGGTTTAATTTTAGGGTTTAGCTGTAGGGCTTAAGTTTAGGGTTTAGCTTTAGGGTAAAAAAACATCCTTTGGAATCTAATCTTTGAAGTACAGAAGAATTCGCATATAACGATTTCGGCCATAACAACAGTTTGCCTATAGCGACGCTTTTACTTCGATCTCGGCAGAATCTTTATCTTTCACGTGCATTAGGGTCCGGCTACAACGACTTCGGCTATATCGTCACTTCGCCAACAGTGATGCTTTGTGTCGGTCCACGCAGAATCAAGGCAGTGAAACCACCACACAAACCTTTTATCACCGAAAAGTAACGCAGTTACGCGGGAATTCGATGAGCGGTGGGTGTGACGTAACAATGACATCAGGGAATGGGAGGAAATAGTTGTATGTTTTACTGTAATGTACTGTATCAGGATAGTTGCGACTGTAGTCAATTTGAGCGAGACTTGGCGGAGCAGTGAGTAAAATGTCGAGGAAAAGAAGCAGTAGCCCATGAGGGAAAAATTGTCTAACAAAATTCAAAACATGTTCGAGATAAAGCTGTCTCAAGAACAGCACAAACGAAACTTAGCGATTTTTGCAAGAACGTGATGAAGTACTGTACAACTACATTCTCTGCATTGCATATAAATACAACTGCCAGTATTTTCAAATTCTTGTATTAATTGGAAATTTTATGATCAAACTTTCCTTGTTGCAGGACGCCTAAAAGGTGCGCGCCCCCTAGAAATTTTTTGACGCTCCACCGGCTAAGAAGCACTGGCCTATCGCGACGCTTTTCCTCCGTTGCCTTAAAGTGACGTTTTAGGGCAATTCTACTGTATTTCAAAAACACACTTTTTTCGTGTAAAATGTTTGCGACCAACTTCGCCGAAACGTCCCGTCACCGAACTGTCCTAGACCTCAGTTGTCACTCCAACAAAACTACTGCAAGATTTTTGAAAGAAAAAGGATTCTTGTACTGTAGTCTGCGGCGGAGCATTTCTTTGGGAGGACGAATTAGACGGAAATTTTATGACAGCACTGAAGGCAAAATTTAACACCTTTGTAAGTTACCACCACAGTAACTCTCTCTCTTACACTGTCCACCAAATACCTCATGTCATGAGATTGTGAAACACTTTTCCCTACAGCGTAGAGATTTAGCTGAAAATAAGTTTTTCATCCACAGTGTCCGCTGATTCATTTTTTTTATTTCTTCCGTTTGAAGTTGATACTAGAATTTCTCTGAAACACTGATTACGTTTCAGCTGTTTCAAACTCTTTGCATTGCTATATGTGACTTACAGAACAATGAACCCTGAAGCAAACAGAAGAAAGTGGCAGTGCGAATTTTCAAAACCAAAACCTATTTCTCTTGAGTTTATATAGCATTCAAAAATTCATATTTGCACACTACAGTTCTTCATTCCGTTAATTTCACCAAAACCAGACTGTGGAGTCGGAATTCCCGTCATCCGACTCCGACTCCGGGCAATTTCGATTATCCGACTCCGACTCCGGAACGACTCCACCTTCAGCTGTATTAGTTACTTAAAGTGATAATTCTTTTCAGATGAATTCATAAACCCTACTTGCACTTTCCAAGAATACGGAAACCTGTTTTAAATCGATGTAAATGCATGTTCATCTCTCACTTTCGCAAAATACGATCAAGCAGGAGTTAGTCTTTTAATTTTACAGAAAAAAATACTCATCTAAAAAACACAATTCAAGTTATTAAAGAAGGCTGATAAATAATCAATTAAAGCAGATACCTTGTAGACATGGGCGTCCGCAGGGGGGAAACGGGCATTTACTCCCCCCTTGAAATTGGGACTAAGAAGCAAAAATTTCTAGAAAACGAAAAATCAGCAGTTTAATTCTGATTAGTTGAGTTAATTCTTGCAATGACAGTTTGTTTGCCGATATGACACACACACTGCACAAGAGTCAGTTTCACTGTTCTGGTAACATGCAGTGATGAGCTTGCAATTCACTAAATCCGCTTCTTTGCCTGCAGAGGCGGGTTGCGAAACTCGGGAGCAGTGGCGTGGCAAGGGGGTGGCTCTGGGGGCAGCAGGCCCCGGGGGGCACTTCGCTGACCAAAAATTAATTTTTGAAAGGAACTTGAAAGTTCTAGTTTTTCGTCATTATTTTAAATACATTTTCAAATGTTGTACCGCTTTTCACATTTCATGTTTAGAAGCTCTAGACTGGTAGGCTAGCTTAAAAGAACATGACAGGTGGCTTTGGAGTGGGTAGATTGATAAAATGTTTGGGGGGCAAAGAGTTTTCTGAAAGTTGAGTTGAGTTGATTTTATTTGGCGATATTTAATATTCAGCTAGAAAAAACACAAATCAGTGCAAGGACGCCAGGGCATTGAAGGAACCGGAAGGTTGTCGAGTCGATGCCCCTCAGCAGTTAAACTAGTTTTGTTACTGTCCAGTTTCAACTCGTGGTGGTGCATATATGTGGGAAGGAGCTGCTAGATGATCAACACATTTGCGCAGGAGGTGCTGGGTCGCAACCGGTCTCTCTCGGTGGATGGGTTGCTCAGATCCGCAAGGATCTGGGCGTGGCAGAGAAAGTATAAACCCAGCTAAAATGAAACTCTGCCTGGGTTGTCACAACCCTTTCGCATCTAGCAAGCTCTAAAATT
>Ga0210059_1005892_pt1 | contig 19696 bp, 9 predicted proteins | sample Ectturendosymbi2_FD_188042 | JGI IMG/M metagenome (GOLD analysis project Ga0210059, IMG submission 188042) | Ecteinascidia turbinata endosymbiont from Florida, USA - Sample 2 (SPAdes) (version 2) | ecosystem: Host-associated > Tunicates > Ascidians > Unclassified | place: Key West, Florida... | reverse complement strand
CTTCAAAGAATGTTCAACAGCAGAGGCCACCAGGCACCACAATTCATCAGCTGCCAACACCACGTCCTGGACAGAATATTAGGCTTAGTGATGGACCAGGAACTCGGAGCCTGTACAACGTACCCAAACATTGAGTACTTTTTTGTACGCAATCTGATTAACAACTACGAAACATTGAAATCCAAATTTGTAAATGGAACTGATGAGATTACTGATCGGTCAGGGTGGAGAGATGACATGCGGTTTCTCTACCACCTGACAAGAGTTATGCACTTCTATGATGAACATGGCCGATTCCCACTGGTGGAATTTAAAAAACTTCACAACATCGGCAATGCTCGCTGGGATTCAAGAGCCATAGTTGCAATTCTTGCCTTCATAGTCATGCCAAATGCAAGGCGTAGGCTGAAGCGAGTTTGTCCCTTCATTTGCACTGCATGGGCTGACCGATGGTTCTCAGACCAGAAGTTCCGTGTAGCCGACTTTGCTGAGTTAGCGGAGGCTTTAGCGCCCTACCAATCAGCACTGGTGTGTCTCAGAAAACATTGGAAGCACGAGCCATCAAGAATTGATATCCCACGTAGTAATCAATGCTGTGAACGAGCAATCAAAGTGATGCAGGAAGATTATGCTGCATGTAAGGAGAAGAGCAACGTTCCACTTCGATTCATCGTTGCTAACCAACACTGAAAATCATCATTTTTTGACTTGTAGTGGCCTATTTTATATTATCTGCGTTATTGTGTTATTAAAGAGAAAATTGCCTTTGGTTATGTTATGATTGAACAGATATTAACCTTACAACGGTATTATTCTGGTTGTTGGTAGGCTTTATGAAAATTTCATTGAGTCCGGGGGACTTTTTTCAAAAATATGACCAAACGAAGGTCCATTCCTTTCATTACTACCAAAAGTTCATCAAAATATGATACAGGTTATAGAGGTTGTAAAAAAGTTATAACCTTAGTGGACAATCAAAATGATGAGAGATCATAAGCCCTTTTACCGATTGATCGCATATTTAAGTGAAAGGCAAAGCGGATCACACACTTCAACTTTTTGGCTAAGAAGTTATAGGTAAAACTCGGGCATCAATCATTCAAACTTCTCGCAATAAAACCGCGAATGTTTTGTGTTTCTTCGCATTAAAGTCATTTGCTGGAATAAACAGTGCGTTTGTCATGAGACTATGGACCGACATGAGAAGACAAACAGCTGCGCAAAGATGCAGTAAGCGCTATTTTGAAACACGACTTATCTTCGAAGAAATCGACCACTCGAGACAGAAACCGTCTAGCATTTCTTACTTAACTCACACATATGGATGATGGTGGTTTTGTGCAATTTCATGACGTTTGGAATGCCAGCACAAAGCAATTCGCATAAAAATGCTGAATTGAACCAATCAGGGTCTAGCTCTTGGTGCAGTCAGCGTAGGAAACATTTCGTCAAGTGTACGACAGCATGCATACAACGGTGCCATTGAAAATCAAAACAGGGTTCCCCACATTTTTTAAAATCATTTTCAGTACTTTGTCAGTACCTTTTCCATACTAAATTAAAAAAAAGTTCAATACCGTTACTTCTCTTCACATTTTGGAATTCTTAATCATGAAACTCAATTTTCATAAATAATGAACTGCTTTGCCTTTCGCAAAATTCTGCTCAGATACTTCAGATTTATTTTCCATTTAGAATTGCAATACATTTTCAATACTTAATGTACATTTTGGCCAAATTCAATACTTTTTCGGGGTCTTGAAAACCAATTTTGAAATTCAATACTTTTTCAATACCGCGTGGGAACCCTGTCAAAAACACAATCAAGGTTATTAACGACCAGGCGTTATTTACTTTTTAACACCACAACATCTTGTAGCGCTTGCTACATTCGTGTACAATGTAACTATCTTATTGCAACTCCACTTGCAATAGTTGTTCAAAACTCCGCGCAATTAGCAGGTGTTTCTCAGAACTGATCACCTAAAAGCAGAAAAACGCAATAATCGATCGCTGAAAACGCGCTCAAAAAATAAATTCAAATACATAAATTTGGTAAGTCTCAAAAACTATAAACGACTTTCATAGCTTATTGCGCCATACACAGTTTCACGAAACTTGCCTCAATCTGCTTCGATGAAGAATTAGTGCTAAAGTCCAGCACACCTGAGGAACTTGTCGCAACTTCACGCGTGTGCTCGTCATCTGCAGTGATAATTATTTACAAAGTGGTTTGCTTTCTGCTTTTCCACGTTTGTTTAAATGAAAAAAACAAGGCAGTTGAAGCATACGCTAACCTGAGACTGCTGCTGACCGCAAGGGAGACCTATCCAGGTTCAATGACGTAGGTTGGGAACGGTGGGATGGAGTGAGAGACAACTGTGATTAAAAAAGAAAAAGGTGAAGCAAGTCCCGGACACAGAACTTCCTGCGTGCAACATCAACAAACACGTACACGCATTTTAGATACAGACGTATGAGAGGATGCTGGCAAGCCCTCAAGTGGCTCAACAACGACAGATAATGATACTGGTTGAGGCGGTGCTGGAGAATTCTCGACCAAAACCTCCTTTTCCACTGTATCTGTGTAAAAAACGGTGTTTTTTCAACAAAATTTGCAAGCTACCATTTTTAAATCAATGTTGACATGAAGTTTTATGTAATTGTTTCGGAGAAAGAGTAGAACCGAAAACACTGCCCGTAATATAAACCAAACGCAACACATGATCTGATCGATGCACCAGCAGCGAGCGATACTTCTGAACAAGAAAAAATAAAAAACGGTGAAACTAAAGCTACTTTTCATGATAAAACTGTCCGTGCGAGCATTTGCGCAAAAAACTTGACTTGTTCTCCAGAGATAATTGTGTGATACCTACTGCTCGTGACGAACCAGCATGGCGGCTGCTTTGTTTTTTTAACCAAGTACTAAAAAGCAATACTTCTAACTAAAGCATGAGAAAACAGTCCAAGAAAACATCACTTGTACTTTAAATTTTCTAGCTGTAGCTAGACCGAAAAATGTACTGGAAACTTTCAGAGGTTTTAGTGGGTAGTCAGATCGGAGAAAGATATCATCTGTCACTGAGCGATTTAACACGAGTCGAATGTCACGTGACAATAGACACAGGCAATGCAGTGCAATAGCCAATTACGGGCTTGAACGCAGCACAATGCCTGTTTCAGGTGATTGTGGCGAGCGTGCGCAGTGCTATTACATAATTTGAAAAAATTCACCAAGCGCTCTTACCGCACGGCACGGGCTTCTGTTTCTTCGTTGGGTTAGCTTCAGGTCGATCAGTACAGTTGGGATGTATCTTTTGAAGATGCAGAGATAATGCGTTGGATTGCCGATATAATTTACCACAGTATCGACACATGTGCGGTTTTCGTATGCAGTGAACAACCTGCAATTGTGTGGAAAACTCGTAATCCTCGCCACTCCAGTCTGGCACGGAATTCGAGAGATCAATGAAGAAAAACGCACTATACCCTGGTTTTGGCTCCGCAAAATCTTTTAAGATACATTGCTTGGTGCAAGCGCAAAGAAGACGGAGCCAATAACCACATGATACGGTCGATACATGGCACGATTGTAATAAAGCACGAATCTTTGTCAAAAAGCGCACCTGGTGTTTGTACAACGACGAGTATTCAGTAAACTGCTTTCCACAATTCTTCACTGAACATACGTAAGGTTTCTCACCTGGAACAAGAATCAGGTCCAATAACCATAAGCACACATATTTTGACGATTAAGTGTGAGAGCCAATGTGGTTAATTCAAAAACATGGTCACAAGCGCAATCCATTACAAACAAACTGTGAAACGAATTAACGCGGCACCTGTTTTCGAAATTTCACATTTGATATGGCTTCAACTCGAGCCAAGTAAGCACTCTCACTGGTTTCACATCTATTGGATAATAAAGTAGGTCATAAGATGAGTTGATGCACCGACACAGGTCAACTCCGTGTGGTTATTCCTGAGTATTAGTATTGGCGTCGGCAAAACCATGCCGATACATTCATAAGCTTGTGCAACAACTGTCTCCATCCATTAGCGATAATCTCGAATAACAATTTTGTTAAAAACTCCTAATATGAAAAATGACAGTCGCAATGACCTTTAGCAACAAATATCTGTGTTGCGTAACGTTGATGCCATAGCCAAAAGTAACGGTTGTCTGCTTACTTGCTTCGTTTGGGTGGTACAGTTTTAATGTTTTCGGAAACGGAGAATTCATTGCATATTGCCCGAGAGGTTCTTAGAAAGACGTTATAGGAAAAAAACACTTCTGACGAGGCGAGCCCATAAAGTGTGATGCTCAACTACAAACTGCCTTGTTTGTCTGGAAAACGCGTGGTAATATCAACTACGTGTAGAGACATTCTGGAAATTTGTCAGCAAAGATAGGCTTCCCAAACTGAAATATTTAGCAGTAAAAATGCACTTGATGTTTGGAGCAGTTTTTGCCATGCAGCAAGCAAACATGGGGCGATTGCAACACAAATGTAATTGATCACGATTACTTGCCACATTCTCGATTACGATTACACAAAATCACAATGTTACGATTACGATTAAATTGTAAGTAATCGCGATTACATTTGTCTTGAAACATCTTCAGAAAGAAAACAAATCCATTTACATAGTTTTATGTAAGTAGGTTATATTTTCAGACAACATATGATGTGAATCATTGCAATAAACGAAATTACTAATCTGCAAGGATTAAGCACCAGAATAAAGAAAAAAACATTGATTGTTTACTGAGATCTTCATGCAGTCAACAAACCATATGGCGCAACTAGAGGAGAAACTTAGCTGAAAGAGGCCCACTGGCCTCTGTAATGGACCCATTAGTCAACACTCAGAAAAAAAACTTAAGGATGGTGAATCCGGGTGTGGATGGCTATACAGTACTAAAACCCCAAATCAACGGAAAATAGTCCGAAAAACGCAAAAAGACGACACCGTACTAAAAAAAACTATTAAAAGGATACTAAAACCGAAATATAAACTAAGTGGGGAAGTGGTTTTTACATTTAGCTGGCCCGGGGAATCAAATCGCCCCTCTTCACTCCCATCAATTACTCCACTGCAACAAACACTTAAAAATATTGATGATACAAAAATGATAAATGTTTAAAATCTTTGTTACAGTTGATAAACATCAACGCTTCAAATATTTTATCAGGCAAACGACAGCTATCGGGCTTGAGCATTCGTCCAGCAACGCTGAAAATTCGTTTGTTCGTAATTTCAAAATTGCTGACTATTTCTTTTAACTGCGGGTTACCATCGTCTGCAAGCCAACATAGCAGTGTGCAGCTTTTAATTTGAAATGAACAGTGATGCTAATATAGCTGCCATCTGTCTATTGGACCAATAGTCAATCGTTATCAAAACCACACAGGTTTCGTTGAGTTTTTTTTTACCAGTAGCCTATCTGGTGGATCACGGTTGACATGCTAGTTATCAGTGTGGTGGAAAGGTACTGTCAACTTGGATTAAAGTACCTTATTCTTCTGAAAGAAAGTTAATGTATATAAATTACTGTACTAATTATGTACATAGCCTACTCTAGCACTTACATTAATGAGTCCACTCTAAATATATATAAATGAAACGAACACCTCTCCTCGTAATGTCCCGCTATTTTGTTGCCGAAGTGTGAACCCGTTTTTAAGAAGAGCTCCTATTTTTGTTGCTACGTCTCACTAGACTAGACTCACTACGTTACTTCTGGCGGTCAACAGGAAGGCTAGCTGGAACAAAGCGAGATTCGCTACAAACGCTCTGCTTGCCCCAAAACTGTCTGGATTTGAACCAGAGACGGGGAAATGGCCTCCCCTGAAACATAACCATAACAAATGACGATAGAGGAGGAAAACCAGCCACCACAATTGCGGTTCATCGCACAGTGATGTATGGTGAAAATTTCCAAGTTTAATCGTGAAAGTAATCGTCGATTACGATTAAATTGCCAATGTAATCGATTACGATTACGATTACATTTCATTTTTAGTCCGTTCAATCGATTACGATTACTCAAAAAACTGTAATCGATTACGATTGACGATTACCCCTTGTCTGGAAGCAAGTCAAATCTAAAAACAGTAACCGAATTGCACACGAAACACTGGGCAATAGTCTAAGACTTACTACAACTAACTTACTGGGTTTGATATAGGAACGATAGTGTCAGAGAAGCCTCGACCACAGGCATCCCACTGATAGAGATTTGTCATGAACTGCTACGGCAAAATTTCAATGACGTAATCACTTATCTTCCCTTTTAAATCTTGTGAACCTGTTTTTTGCACATCATTTTGTTAAAAGTGGCCCACACGTTTTCAGGTTTTTGTAGCATGACCCGCAGGTTAAATCTAGTTGGACCACGCTGATCTAAATGATAGCTACACGCCTTGATTTTATCTAAACCTTCAGTACACGACACGACGAAAGGGTAAAAAGGCAGTAATGTAAAGTTTTAAATACACTAACATCACAAATGGATGACGGATTGAAACTCTTCCAGGGAAAAATGTGGAAACATTTAAACATTTATTTTGCAAACATTTTGCTGTTTCGAAGACACCAAATAAAGCATTAGTACTTTTCTATATGCTCCGCTTGTGATGAAAACATATAGTTAAAAAATAATAGTGTTAAAACGTATTAACTTGATAAAACAAGCTCATTTAACAGCTTCACGTATCTTCGTAAGAGAAAAGGCATATCTTCTATTGGGGCGGTGAACAGGTTTGAATAAACGCTTGCCTTTGCTGAAATTCAGAAAGACAAATGAAAAAACAATTAGATGGGCAGAAGGAAGAGTAACATTCCTTTCCTTTATCAGGTAAAGTTCGTCGGAGACGTGGCAAGGATCTTACCAGTGTGAATTCGCAAATGGTTTCTGTAGTTGGTGATGTTCGTAAACGACTTGGCGCATTCAGAATATGGGCACTTATGGGGTCGTTCCCCAGTATGAGTGCGAATGTGAACTTTGCAAATGTTTGACGTGGTAAAAGCCTGGAATGCACAAAAACCAACTGTTAAGGCAGTTATCGCAATGATTGAAACACGCAAAACAAGAACAGTAAGTCACTCCCATCAAAAAAATCACGAAAGTCACATATTGCTGCACTAACCATGGAGCCTTCGTGACATTTTTGACAAAAAGCACAGACAAGATGAATAAGCAAGCGTGAGCCCAGTCTGAACCAGTCGGTGGCACCTGAACCAGGTAATTTTTTGTGTCGATGGAAGTAGAGCCACAGGGAGATATAATTTAAAATCAAAAGGCAGCGACTCGACTTAATACTTTTCGTAACAATCTTTGACTTCGCACCCAAAACAATGAGCAAAAACGTCTGTAGAACAGCTTGACGTCTGAAACACAACGATTTTCCCACACTGTAATTACCTCCTATGAGGCAACGAAAATATTGCTAAGTGACAATTGTATTGCCCTTTTTTTCACCTTCCCGCATCCCTCAAACGGGCATTTGAAGGGTCTTTCTCCTGTGTGTGTTCGAATATGTTTTTGCAAGTCGCCAGCAGTTTTAAACGCTTTCGTGCATGATGCATCAGGACAAGAGTATGGCTTTTCGCCTGCAACGCAAAGATGATCACAGGTACCAATCTGAAGTGGCAAAGCCTGAAATGTACATATAAAATTTAACGCGAGGTACAATTTAGTGGCCACAATGAAGATTATTGCAGCCGTAAAAGATGCTTTTTACGAGTGTGAAGAAGCGAAAATGAACTCGATCGTCGATCATACTACCTTAATAAAACCAAAGGGTAACTAACCAAACGAAAAAACATTTCGGGTGAAGATCTTACGCAGTCCTTTGATGTAACAAGACACTTCTTATTAGGCCGGTGTGTCCGACCAGCATCCTAAAAAATATCCAATTCCTCAACGTCGCTCAAGAACACATCGGCATTTATTTGGCAGACCATAAAACTGTTTCAGCCGTCACCTTTTCGCAGTTTTTAACCTTCTGTCGGCGTCGTAAGTATCAAAGTGCAACATGTCTACATGGTAAACATGTTTGCAACTTGGTAGTTCTTCGTCGATTAACCAGTTTTGTGATGATTGCACTACTGTGTACATCAACGAAAATACCCGGGTAGCAATGATCATAATAAAACGTAGTAATTAGTGCCAGAGGTGGTTCAATTTTACGGCCTTGGTAATACAAGTGTATATTGCGATCTCAACTATGAACATTCTGAAGGTTTTTTTGACGGACTACTTTCCAGTGAAGTTCTCTCGTCACTGTTTGCGTCTTATAGCAAAACATGCACCTACTAATACTATGTAACAATATTTCAGGTTGGGAGTCAGCACGAACGAAAATACTATTCAATACCTCCAAGGGGTATTATTTAACTTCAGGATAAGAGATGTATTGCACAGTGAAACCTGATTATAACGCGCTTGTCAGGGTCAAAGAAACGCCATCGCGAAACAATTTCCTTCGGTGGTGAAAACATAAATGAGATAAACATGCCAAAATTAGGTCCAACATTTTTCAACTGTTTCTTGTGTTTTTAAAAGTTTTTGTTCGACCTGATTAAGGGTATGGAGGTTTAATGTTCAAGGACAATGGAGGTTTAATGTTCACTGCAATGTTCAAGGACCACTGCAATATTACTTCGAAGAAATCTGTCCTATTTGGCATTATTTTGTTATCTTGTATTATCACGCGCACGAGTGCATTTTTGTTGCGCGCCGTTAATTATTTGGCTTGCGTTGATTGTTAGCGACGTAGCGTTGGTTCTTTGCGCCTCCAGCTTTGTTCTGAAGTCGCTGTTCGGTTGACATCGCTCATGTTGTTTCATTTCACTCTATGTCGCTTGATCGTTCTCTGCGGACTCGACGAATAAGTTTCATAAAGCCTTCATTAGGTCACATCAAAATCTTTATCATACGTTCACACGTTTGGGCGTCACTGCAGACTTGTTTCCAGTGGTTAGAACACCTTGTGCGGCAAAAGCCTTTCTCAATAGATCAGCCAAAGACAAACCATCCTTCAAACGTATTAGGAAAAGACTTCACCTGTGTGTACGCGGTAGTGAGACTTCAAAGAATAACTTGTGGTGAAAACCTTATTGCAATTCGCCCATTCACAAACGTAAGGTTTTTCTCCTGTGTGTGTACGCTTGTGCACCTGTTACAAAATAACAGTAGAGTACAAAACCGTACAAATCGATGTTAAAAGTAAAAACGTTTCAAAAGTTACCTTCAGATGGTGTGCAGTGGTGTAAACTTTGTTGCAGCCCACATGATCGCACATGTACATCTACAATAGACATGCGAAAAGCTTGCATCAGTGAATCATGCATTCAAATCTTAGGAGTTATGATCCTCTTTCTTCCGTATTAAACTACGTTTGCCACCCACGATGCCCTGGTCGATAAACGACATGAGTAGCTTAACGATTTGGTGCCCCATTTAATCTAGCAAGATTGATCGATATCAGCGCAATGTATGGACGGTGGCTCTACAAAAATTTCGTTCTGCATTTAAGAGGTAAGAAACAACGAGGACAGTGAAGCAAATGACCGGGAGTGTTTTACACATTTGTTTGATAAAACCCAATGCAAAAAGCAAGCGTAGAGCAAGCGCACGTCGTCACATACTTGCGAACCAAGAGAAGGATCTTTTGCTGTTGCATCATGATTTGCATAGCTTTTCCAAACTGCAATAGCACAACTACAAAGCAACATATCACTCTTCAGAAGCAAAACTGAAGGGTTTCTACGCACAAAGCAACAAATAACAACGGTGCTAAATGCGTGTCTAGATCACGAGATTTAATTCCATTGAAAGAACACTGTATTGTCTTTCTGACTTAAACCAATGCAAGTTCTTTCTGTATTAGCCACGGAACAACCATAACTGCAGCATTGATAAATCCAAAAATAACAATTTTTTTTAAAATTTCCTAGCTGCTTGATAGCTTAAATACAATCAACATGCCGTCGCAAAGTGAATTGACAGCTCACCTTAGTGCAATGACGCTCATCACCTGATGGAATCTCTGGAACTTGCAACTGCAAGATGGTGTCACTGTCAGTCGATGCAGAATCAAGCAAGCTCTTAACACAAATAAAATCTAATTGAAATAACTACAAACAGAATCGGTGTGCGAGGAGTAAATTTTGCAGGTGCATCAACAATAAGACCAACTTACAGTGACGGTGCTGCTCTTTGGTTGACATAAATATGCTGTAGTGCCGTTGTCTAAGTGTATTTCTTGAATTACAAGATTGCAATTGCCCAGTGCATCTAAAGAACAGAAATAGTATGAGTCGAGGAAACAATAACACTAATAATACCAGCAGTACGAATGCATATAAATGCAGTGAACCAAGTGCGTGTATGTACGCGCTCAACTAGACCAAAAAGTAAAAAGAAATAAAAAAAATAGGTATAAAACAACACTCAATATTCCAAGTTGTTTTTTTGTTTAATATCAGAACCATCACCCTTCTGCACCAGCGACGGAAACCGGCTAGGCATTTGGGAAGGGCAGTCAAACAGAGGGGCGTCAAACAAGTCTGCACTTCTTTAAAATAGCGTAGAATCTCTGGTGGCGACAATCGTTGATATCACACAAGTGTCTTGCATTTTTGGACCAAGAAAAGGGCGTTTTTGTTCGTCAAATGTGATTTTTTAGGGCATAACCACAGTTCAAAAGCGCCTCACAACACAAATTCACAACACTTGTGAAGTGGGTCCAAACAGACGGGCATTTTTCACACGCTGCACCGTCACTAAGAATGTTGTTGTCCCCAACAATATCTTGTATCTACAAAAAGTGTGTGATTGAAAGGCACACCTTAAAACAGGCTGCCCCCTCGCGCTTGACACTTTTTTTTATAATGCCTAGTAAGATGAGTAAAAACAATGTCTGAAGCGTATTCCCGACCTGGTTAGAAGCAGAACGTTCTTCTTACACTAATAAGTGACAACTCAAGTCTCAAGGCAGGAGCCAATGATATTAACATTACCAGGCGCTGTTTGTGGAGTTAGATGTACGTGCCAAGTACATTTATAGCTGAACAGACAATTCAGAAACAAAAAATTAATGAAAAGCATTTGCTTTGACATTACTCTTATTTCAGGCAGTTCTGCTGGCTATCTGTGCCATGAAAAACAATCTCAAAATGGGATGATAGATTCACGTATGGCCTGAAAACATATTGCGGCAATATATTTAAAACCGCTACTAAAATATACCTCCAAGCAAGTATGTGATAATGTTTCAAAGGCTTAGACTGATAATGTGAAGAAAATACTATAAAGCCCACTAGAACCAATAACGAGTTAACACCAGCGTTTCTGGAAGTTTTTTGTCCCATCGCCCTCTTTTCATGCTTGACACATCGTTGTCACCCCCCAAGCCCGAAAAATCAAACACAAGTTAGTATTTTTAAATAATTTTATTTAAAGAAATCGGTATATACCATAGTTCCCAGTTCCGTGTGATGGATGTGCTTGGCGACTTCCCCAAAACTTCAAAATATTGGGAGACATTTTAGTGAGGTACAGTCGTAGATCACCTCGCTTATGAATTAACATGCGGTTTCTTAGCTTTGAGAGCGTTAAGGTCACAGCCGAAGTTAACTCAATGATCGCGTAGTGGTAGTGGTTGAGCGTTTTCGCCCCCTTATCCCTCAAAATCGTCCCCAAGGGGGCGATTCCGCCCACTTTGAGAACCACTGGTTTAGACCCTGTTCAACAGAAGCAAGACACGAACAGCCCACTGTCTAATAACTTTCATTTTATACATAATCCTTGTTGCTTGTGACGAGTCTGTTTATAAACATACTTCTCACTTTTTCAGCCAACGTCATCACAAAATTTACCACCAAAAAGTTGACATTTTATAAATTTCTTGTTTATCTGTAGCAGTTTGCTAAATTGTTATCTTAGGCCAACATTACATAAAAACGTTAAGGTTTACTACAACGGAAACACTTGTGCTGTATAGTGATCTATAATATTGAAAACCCAGCGGTGATAATGCAATTACCGTTTCAAAGCTGGGTTTTTCTTTTGGCTGAGACATTTCGGTCATTTGTTCGAAATAGCTTAAAAACTTGTTTTTTCGTTTTCGGATATTTTTCATGATCTGTGAAAGGTATTATGACCCAGTTGACTTATTTTTTGCGGTCATTTCAAAAACATTCGGTTGATGAGCGAAAGGAAAGTTTCAAAGTAAACAACAAATGTGCAACTTTCCCAGTAATCGTGGTACCAGATAGCTCGTCAGTTTCTGCATGATATTATTTACGGCAAAATATTTTTTTACTTTGCAGTTGCACGGCCGCAGTAAGGCGACGCACATCTCTGCAATATCTGTCCAATTCATAGTCAGTGTGTTGGGCCTAAGTTGCCTGTGAGTTGGGAAGATAAATTTAAACTTTTTAATATGTCAATAAAATCAAACATGTGGACAAGAAAGGATGACACTGATTAAAATTTGAATATACTTCAGAAAAAATAATCACTTGCTTGAAATATGAACAAAATAAAAAATTAAAGGTTGACTTCCAAAAGTTTACTAATGTATTTCAGCTCAATGACTCCTTTGGTCCTGCTTCTTGCTTGAGTTTTCCGAATTGTGTATGTTGCTGATAGCAACACACATATTTGTTTGTACATTCAAACGATTTCTAGATTCCTGCTAAAAAGATTGCTAAATCCTGACTCGCATAGGTATGTTGTTACAGATGGAATGAGCACAGCTGGTGCAGTTTCACAAAGTTTTGGAAACAAACATAGCAGAGCACCAGTAGTTTTCCAAAGTTTTCTCTCAAACTGCATTTGAAGAGCACGATTTGAACAACGTTCTATAAGATCTTTCAGCTCTCCATCATCTGTCGTTTTGTTCAAATTGAGTATAGATCAGCAAACCCTCTATAAAAATTCTACAATGAGCAAATGTTTGTTTTAGTGAGCATGAATATTTTATTATGGCTCAGTTAGCAGATTTCTAAATGAATTAAAAACTTAGTGAATTAGCGGTATTAGAATAAGCATAAAATCATATCAAAAAAAGAACAAAGTTCACATTTAATTCAATTAGCTTCTAAAAGGGCTATATGATATGCTCAGTACCGTTCCGTTGCAGGCCAAAAAATGTTGATGATATTTATTTTTATATTTGTAATCTGCAAATGGGCAAAAATGAGATTTCACTGCGCACATGGTGAAGTGGTTCTACGCTGTCGCTCACCTCACAGCAGGCCCGCACAACTCAGAAAGCTCTAAGGGCCAAATTATCAACATATATTTGCCGCGTGCCGCAAAGCCTATTTCATTTCGATATAGAGATTTCGTTGTAGTATGGAAGAAATTCTAGAAGGACTATTACTTATTCGAGGTCGAGCTTTTGCAACATTTCTTAAAATTGAGAAACCTCTCGCGGGCCGAAAGAAAAGCTTTCGCGAGCCGCATGTGATCCGCGGGCCGTATGTTGTACAGGCCTGCCTTGGAGGGAACCTTATGGATTCACAATCTATTCTTTAGAAGCTTCCATCTTCCTTACGTCAAAATGACTATTAAATGACGTCAACAGCACTTCCAAATGAGCCAGAAATTCTTCACAAACACTAGGAATCCAACTCGAAGATTCGTTGTCATCGACTATTTTTCCAAGTGATGAAAAATTCGAATAATTTCTTCTTGTCGCTCGCCGACACCATAAACAGAGACAAATTATCTTTGAAAACATGTAGCTTTTTATAGCAATTTGATATGTTCATATTTTTGCCTTGAAATGATACACTTAGATTATTCATACGAGTGAATATTTCACTCAAATATGCTAAGATTGGGTTGAATTCTTGCGATTGCAACTCTTCAAGCAGATAAGTCACGCTCGTCCAGAAAGACTTTGATTTGTTCTCGCAGTTCGAAGAAGCAGGTTAAGCTCTCCCACGTGAGAGTCAGCGGACTTCTGTGTTGAAAAGCAAAACTGTATATTCACTTCAAAGATTTTCACAAAGTGACTTGAAGATGCGGTGATTTAGAGCACGACCCCTAATCCAGTTAGGGTAAAACTGAATTAGATGCCAAAAACTGGATTAGATCCAATTGGTGGTCTTGACGGAAATATCAAAGACTTTCTTCAGTTTCGGGGGCAAGATACAATGACAAAGCATGACGATGAAGGAAACAATGAGTACCTTGCAAGTGTGGAATATCCTGTTTCATCAGCGCAGAAAACCCAAATTTTTTCCCAGCAGGGCAGGAACGCCATCAGTGCACACAGAGACAATACTTTCAATATCCAATTGTTTTGGCAAAGAAGTCTTTCACCAACTCCAACGCAGCTTTTGCTTTGGTGGTTGTTTTCAGTTCCTCACGAACTAGTGTTTTTTTCGGTGATAGATCATATTTCTTTTAATGACTGAAAATATAGACCAGTGAATACTGTTACAGCGAGTTTTAACACTTATGGGACAAATGATCAGAACGTCTCAGCGAAAAAAAAACAGCTCACAGAAAACGAAGTTTTGCTTTAAGGTACCATCATAGACATACCTCATCACTGCAATATGTTGACTGCAATTCGACACATCGGTAGTCTTGTCTAACTGGAGGGTAATTTCAAGGGCCTAGCCTTCATATGTGAGATAACTTGTTCCAAAATATCTCAACTCCGTTAGCAATTCGGCTCTGAATAACCTTATTCATAGCGGCACTGATTCAAGCCTTTTTCTTGTTTCTTTCCGAGAATAGTAAAGTAGTCATTTCCAACACATGGTTTAATAGCCTCTTCTGCAATAATGTGAGCTTCCTTAGACTTTGCTACTTTCAACGCTTGGTGCGAAGCCATCAGTAGTGGTTTGCCAACAGATCCAAAACCCAATCATTGAAGGATTGTCAGAAAATCAAAACGGGCTCTTTTAGCTCGCAAAGATTGTTCAGCATGGCCCAAAAAATCAGCCCCGCCATGTCGGTTTTCGAATAGTTCTTGCAGCTTAGATGGCTTCAAATTTGCGTTGGAGAAAACAGTTTCACAGAGCATGCTCAAAAACTTTTGCAAACACTTAGTTTTTCCAAAGCAAGTGAAACCAAAGCGAACGTAGTCATCATCCCATTTCCTTTTCTTCGACATGATGAACGGTTATCATGATAATCAGAAAAGCTTCTATTATTATTTCCACTCGTAATTACACAGAGCAGACCTTCACATTTCTCCAAATTAAACCCTGTCACAACAGCAACAATTCACTCCAATATGAACGGCAGGAAACACGACTCTTCCCCTCCACTTCATGATCGATTCACCTCCGAATTACTTTCGAAGAATGATGGAATGCAGAATTCACTCGTATATATACTACACTCAGACTACCCTAAAATTGTCAAGAGAAATAATTACCACGTCACAAAACACAATGCCATGCCAATATCTAGTTTATTCGAGTAAAAACTACAAGCTCGCAAATAGGAAGAATAGATTGCAGTTAATGTTTACGCGAATAATTAATATCGCGACACATAGGTTTGAACGAACCTCACGTTTTTATCTATATCCGCTGCAAAAGAAAACATAAAAGGCGCAGGAGAGTAAAAACTCGACTAATTTCCTGTCATTAAGACATACGCTTTTTGAACCCCTGGAATGATGTCTTGCCTGCTGGTTTGGAACAACTGCCCTGAAGTGTTGCTCTATGCATAAGCAATAAACTTGAACAAAAAACTGACCAGTTTTGCAAAAACGCGGAAAACAGAGAACCGTACAAGCGAATAAAGGGACTGCGTTTGTGATTGCCTGAGCAGTTCTCATGCGCAAGAAAGACGGAAAAGCAGCATTGTAACGAAGGAATGGCGTTGTTGATACTAGTCAGGAACAGAGGCCCAACGGACTCGTAATCTCTGCACTTCAACGAGGTGTAAAATATAAAGCAGTGATTAGAGCGGGTCTTTTGCACGTGTTGGCAATTTAGCCATTTTTGTCTAGATTCAGCCTAATTTCAAGGTGTTCAGCCAGAAAAATTTTAATGTAGAGGCAGCTATAAGCTATATTTCAGCTGACTGTTTTTTGAGAATTTGGCCATTCTCTTGAAAATTTAGCCTGATATTTCAAGTTTTTTTTAATCGACATTTCCTAAATTGGCATTGGCAACGCATGCGGTGTAGGCTACAGAACCTCATTTGTGACTAAACACCACGAAGAACGTTGAAACCTGCTTCAGTTTTGATTTTTCTCTGCCTTTTCGCCTTGACTGGACACAAGGCTTCGAACTAAGAGCGTATGCAAACTGAAGAAACAGTAGCTACACATTGCCCAATGGAAGAATGAATGTCTAGAGCTAGTTCAAGAGATGCTACATCATCACATGAGCCAATACGGGATGGTGTTTTGATTGCATTTTTGAGAAAATAGAAGTGAAGAAAATAAACTATTTGACATGGGCAGTTGCCTGGTATTTTTCTTAATTTATTTTTATATTGTCTTTCATTTCTCGTTGAAACAAACCCTTTCCTGAGATATAATTCTGGCCAGAAATCTTTCTAATAGTCCTTTGGACTGATACCGGCATGTTAAAGAATATGAAAGTGTTAATCCATTGAGCTCAATGCTGGTCACGGTAACATTACTTAAAATGTTTAAACATTCATTTCAACATACTCATTGGAGCTAAAGACTATGTTTAACAGAAACAATAGTTAGATTTGCATGTGGCCTAGTCAATTTGCACTCCTGTTGGTTGTTAAGTATGGTGCAAAATGAAAAGCTAGTGCTTTGTATATTATTGATATTCATGGGCTACTTTGCTTTTAGAAGTCAGAACACAGAGTATTTTGACTAAATGGGTAATTGGTGATGCTTGTAGTGGCTTGTAATGTCTGAATTCCTGATGTCAATTGTATATAACAGCTATGCAAACAATGTATCAACAGCTAAAGTACCTAATTGTTTATCATTGACTGTTGTATTTGCAGGTAAAATCTCAGCCATTCTTTAGTCACGTGTTCATGATAATCTAGCAATTTATAGCTATTATGTGTGGGCAAGCTAGCCATTTTATATGAAAATATATTAGCCACACGGTTTTTTACTGTTTTTATTTCTATAAGCACCAAAAAGGAATGCATTTTTATCAAAGAAGCACCATTCACCAGGGTGTTACAGACGCTTGGAAGATGCAGTTGCCTCCTGGATCTGCCACTGTTCTGCACCTACCTTTGAGGTTGTGGTACAACAAAGCAGTGGATCCATCATCGAGTTGAACTTCTTGACCATCATGAAATGAAGTAACGGATTCTGTAGCAGGAGCAGAAAAATCGGCAAATTTCTCACCTAAAAACATTTGTCAGCTGAGAAATTCCATAACATTTTTGTAATAGTATGCATTTGCTTCGACGAAACACAAACTTATTACCCACTTGAAAGAAATATTAAGAAGTTACTCCTACTCACTACTCTCATCACAAAACTAATAGAAGTCAGACGAATAACAAAAAGCATGTTTATTGGACAATGAATGCTGGTTTATGCTTTTTGAAAAGTTGAAAAGGTGAAGAACCAAAGTTTGGTCCAGCAAGTCACTCAAAGAAAAGCAGCTTTCAAGGACACAACCAGTAGCTCAGTACAATTATATATGGCAATGCATGCATATATTACATGTAACAATCTGCTATATACCAACCAAAGTGGTGCAGTTGCTTGACCACATGATATTACAGGTAGACTGGGTTTGAATTGAAAAATGGTACTTGCAGCCTACCCAGCCTTGCGTTCAGCATTAATGGGTGGGAGAAAAGCAAAGGTTTGCACATGGAGCTGCCACTGACTTGACTTGCCACCAATGCACTAACAAACTTGAAGCTACTTGCATAGTGAATACCTATGCATGCAAGAAATGCATACAAAAACACTTCACTAAAATCAAGCTGAAAAATTAAATGCAAACACCATATACTATTTTACAGGAGATATTCCAATAAAAACAAGCAGTCAATAAAGTACCACCTGAAACTTGAAATAACTTTCCACGATGCTGATTGATAAAACTTTGTTCGTCTTATTAGCTCTACATTGGAAGTATAACCTCTGCAGTCATAAGTGTTATATGTCTGCAATTATAAGCGATGGAGTGTCTGCATAACATATGCCACCATGTGACAAGTTGAATCTGCAGATAGGGACCACAAACAGAAAATATATCAAGAGCCTTCATGATATAAACATATGGGAATCAAGTATCAATGGAGTAACCTAATTGTGTGAGCTCGAATCTCAAGTCTCTGGGGCAGGGGTCGGCAACCTGCAGCTCTGGAGCTGCATGTGTCTCTTTAGTCTCTTGCAGGGGCTCTCTCTGGTTTTGACAAAACTTGGAATTTAAATTTGCATTTGATTATGATTATATACTATTAAAATTAAGTTGAGTACAATTTAGCTTATGTCCATATGAAGTCGTATGAAAAATGAAACAGTATCAATGCTTTGTGACTCTTCACTGGTCAGTGGTCATATCAGCTGGAAAAACAAGTACAATGGCTCTTTTGTCAGAAAAGTTGCCAAACCCTGCTCTAGGCAGGGTTGATAAAAATCATGATTTTTTTCAAATCAAGATAATCTGATTTTTTTGATCTACTGTGTAGAAGGTAGCCACCAAACAAGTAGTAATTTTAAATTTTAAAAAGTTTGTTTTAATATAACTTTTTTGTGCTGTGTTTCTTCTAGTACAACAACAGTTGTTATGATTGATAAAACTTTAATCTCTTTTGTATCTTGTGTTGTCATAAGTCTCTGCCTTCTGTAATAATAAGTGACACCAATTGAAATACCAATTAAATGTGCCATACAAATCACACAAAGATTCAAAACTTCATATATGATTTTTTGCTTGTTTTTGTTGATTTTATCACTGATTTAAATGAAACGATTTAAATCAATCAACCCTGACTATGAATAGTTGAACTTTCATCCAAACGTTTTGCGCTTATATGCAAAATCCTTTAATACCAGTAAGTTCAAAACACCAGTACCAGTGCACAAAATGAAATATTTATTGAAATGCCAATACTGAAACTGCCAGTTCAGTAATTTCATTGACACTCATGGCACACATGCATAAAATGTTAAAAACCTATAATAATAATAATATATCTGTTTCATGAATCAAAAATATGTTATATAACTATGTTTACAGTGAACAGCCTTCATATTTAATAGAATTTAAATGTAATTTTCACTCCATGCCAATCTACACTCTCAAACTTATGGCATTCTAACAGTTACGACTTCCGAATCTGCAAGGGTTAGTGATTTTAGTCCATATGCCATTTTTGCAGTTAACACCTTGGCGTCTGGGTGGTTTTGGCAATTTTCGCAAAAAAACAGCAGTTTTCGGTTGACTTGCCAACACCCTAGCTCCTCCGCCGATTGCGCTAGAGAGCGAGAGCTGTTCAGCGGCTCAAACGGATCGGCCAGCCTAGTAGATTGCACTCAAAAAAAAATTTTTTGCCTGGGGGGTGCGGGTTTTTTGTGAGTGACGTCATAAGTGAAGTAGTTTTAGGGTCATTTTGGCTCATATTGCCTGGCCTGGGGCCCAACCACTAGGCCAAAGTGTTTCGCTGAAGTTTTCATTGGAAACTAGACTCGAGTCAGAGTCTTTTGAGCCTTTGATCGACTTTCTAGCATTTCTG
>Ga0210059_1005891_pt1 | contig 19697 bp, 10 predicted proteins | sample Ectturendosymbi2_FD_188042 | JGI IMG/M metagenome (GOLD analysis project Ga0210059, IMG submission 188042) | Ecteinascidia turbinata endosymbiont from Florida, USA - Sample 2 (SPAdes) (version 2) | ecosystem: Host-associated > Tunicates > Ascidians > Unclassified | place: Key West, Florida... | reverse complement strand
TTTGGATTTTCGGATCTGGATCGGATTATGTTTTGAGCAAAATTTTCGGATCAGGATCGGATTCGGATACCATTGAAATTTTTCGGAGCGGATCGGATTATCAAATTTCAATATCCGCACAACACTGGCGCTAAAACGATGATATATACTGGAGAGAATGCGAGGTGTTTATTTTTACTTTTCTTCCTATGATGTAGCGGTAGACCTCACGCTATAGTAGCACCCCATAGACCAGAGGTGACGAACATGCGGCCCGCGATGCATTCAGGCGAGACCAGCAGTCTTGAACTTTCTTTGACCCGCTTCTAATCTTTGCGATGCGATATTAAAAGCTGATAGTCCGATTGAATTACGCACATATCACGCAGAAATCATACAAACATAGTACAAACCTTTTATCTAATTCAAAATTTTTTTTCGTTTTTAACAGGTTTCATAGTATGACTAAAAAGATGTGCGGCCCGCTTACTCAACGGAAACTGACAAAGTGGCCCTAGATAGCAAATGGGTTCGTCACCCCTGCCATAGACCATATGCAAAAGACAAAGACCACGTGCAAAAGACATATCAATATACCACTTATCTTACCTCATTACTGAGACCAAGCACCATTTCGTCGATGATTTCATGAAAGAGCTGCACAGCGATCTGTTTGACATACTGCCAAATAAAGTAAGAAAAACAGTTACTCTTGCTGGCAGAAAAACGTCAAAAATTGGTTTACTTGCAACTGTATCACAACACTATTATTGAAATCACAGAAAATTTTACGGCACGCGTTGTTCGCTGCTGTAAGTTTTTTTTCTTGCGGGGAATACTGTGACTGTTTCGCGATTAGTATCAACTTTCTTCCAAGACATAATCGTTTGGTGATTAAGTAAGGCCGTTTCTACAAATTAACTGCAAGGTTCACCGTCTCTGCTTCACCTCACAAAGCTTATAGACAGGAATTCGGCAGATTCCGGTATTCATTATGTTCCCGCCAAGGTCATTATCAACTCAGAGATCTGAAAAGAGGTATCTGTCGGTTTCCAATCAGGGTTCATGTACTTTCGCACAGGCGAATCCGATTGCGCGTTCAAGTGCAACGATAGCCATTTGCACAGAACAGCTTGGACGCGAACGTGAAACGCACGCAGTGCATGAGGCTGTCATACTGCTCTTAATTATGAAACACCGTGGTCGTTTTACTAATTGTTGCCAAGCTCGATACCCAATATAAAATGTTATAAAACGTGGTCTTCAACGCTCAGCTGTAAAACAAGTTTAACGGACTTGTCCATTCTCCTCGAGTGGCCATGGTTACAAGCGTGGAAATCCAAAACAAATCACGCACCAAAGCCAATAGAATTACGAACACATTCCGGTATAACGTGTAATCAGTAAAAACCGAGAAAGAGCAGCAAAAATGCTATATAGTAAGTTTGATATTATTCGTTCAACAGGCCAGGAGTATTGTTTCTCTATCTTCTTGGCTTGTGCTGATCGTAAATGTTGTTGAGGTTATTCACAAAAGAACTGCTGAAACGGTCAATGTCTTCAAGAGATTGGCTTTGTTTCGTCACACCCAGCGTGCCACATGAGCGAAGATTCACACCTCAGTGAGCTATTCGTGCGTCACAAAGATGGTCAACAACAACCAGTGCCAGAATTCGAACATAAAGTTCCGCCAATGACGCCAGAGCATGACGAAGCGAGGCACTGGTTCAACACGTGCTCCAGTTCTCAGTCGATGCGCAAGCACGACTTTCGATGGCGTTTCTACATATTTTGAATCTAAGACTATTTTGCGTCAGAAGTGAGGCAGTGGTGTTTTTAGACAGCGTCGCGAGGGTAATTAAGAATGATAAAGTTTTAATTTAACTGGGCGATTCACGATAACTTACTCAACACTTCCTACCGCAGGGTTTCTCAACCGAGGACCCCTTGGGGGCCACGAGCAGATGCTTTTGCTAATTAGCTCTGCCGTGACATTACAAACCCAAGAGTAGCAATATTAATTATACGCCAGTTGAAGGGGGAACGGGGCCACAAACCAGGAAAGGTTGAGAACCACTGTCTTACCGTGTTCGAAATTCCTTTCTTCTCCAGAAGTTCACCAATTTCGCGATTCGACGTTGGTTCGAGCGACCCGCTAGCAGGTGATATGGTCTGGTTACCTGATTAAAACAAGCTGCGTGCTACATCTGATGATGATAATAACCATGCAGAATCACAAACTGTTCAAGCAATCTTTCACTGTCGCTCCCAGCTAAAACCGTCGTAGCACGTCAAATCTTTGCACGAACGTCTGACGGCAATTTGAAACTTGGGCCAAACGCGCTAACAGCAGACAAAGCAAGCCGTTGATTGCACATGGTTTTAACAAGCGAATTTCAGAGTATCACTTATATTTCTTGCCTGCTTACCCTCAGCCGCAAAACCGTTGGAAAGAAGATCCAGATACTGACCGATATACCTGCAATCAAGTTGTAGAGCCATTAAATCTGACCAAACAATGTTACAAAGAAAGACTGATCACTTAGCATTCAACCGAGCAGGCTATGTGCAACTGCTCTCGTGATTTCAAGCAGGGCCAGCCTTCAGCCGACGCAGCTGTATTGGGCCCCGTGCCATGGTGTTTAGGCAGATTGTTCATTTTTTCCAGATATGCCTTGCGCTCGAGAATTCAGTAGAAACGGCTTATAAATCTCATTGTTAACAAACAACGCTCTTGTTAGAACTAGCGATGAATTTCTACTATTATCGAACGTTAGCAAACGTGCTCAATTCTCGTGGTAAAGCTTGAGATCTGCGCTCTACCATGGTCGTATAGTACGGTTGACTGAACACGATGACATCATAAAACCACTGCTCAGAGGGGTCCCGCACCTGCCAGGGCCGGCCCTGATTTCAAGACTCAACGTTTTATGCTTTCGTGCTCAAAAACGAACCCCGAGAATCAGCTTTTTCTGACTTCACACTAAGCCACAACCAGAGGGGGCGAATGAAGAGCAACTCAATGTCCGCAAAACGTTTCGGTAGTTTTAGTTTTCGGCCGGTTACATCCTTGTTGCACAACTGACAACAGAATTCGCACGAGTTCTCGCAAACTGATACATCAGAACTACTTGCGTCAAAACAACAATCTATAACTTTTGCACTGCATAAACAAGACATCAAAAACGATAAAGTCGGAACCACGAGCTGCTTTCAGTCCAATCTTTTTTGAATCAGCATTGTTTTGACCTAAACTTTAAAAAATGCTGCACATAAAGATGGAAATGCGACAGGAAACCAAAGAAAAATGCAAATATAGAATTTTGCCTTTTAAATGTAATTCAGTGAACCAGAGAATTACCGTTCTTTAAACAAGATGTAGCACAACCGTGCATCTTAAACAATCTTTATTCTTTGCGATACAAATCGAAACAAAGTTTACCTTTCTGTTCCTGATTATAACGCGAATAACAAAGCTTTTGTTGAATTGTTGCGAATAAAAATGGCGCTGTCGTTTCAGCCAACCACACACCGGCACTTCCAAAGAATTTTTTGCCCTGATGAAGGTCCGCTGTCTAAGTTGGCTGAAAAGCTGGCGTCGCCAACCGTTGAGCAAAAGCTTTAAGATTTTAAATGCTTACCTTCCGTTGGTATCAAAACTTGACGACGGTTGATGCAACGCGACGGACGGTACGTGGTCGCCCGCGACAATCTGACCGAGATGTCGGCCTTCCAGTTTTGACGTCACAGTGAGCGATCGACTCACAGATGCGCCGGCGATCGCTTCGTACGTCTCAGACCGTACGAGCTCAACCGTGCTGCGTCGAAGGCAAAGTAAGGGTAGCGTTGCGCTGCGCCTTCACTGCGAACTCGTGGCGGCAGTATTACGTACAACTACCACACTGTACTTAAATCAAAATACGTTCTCTCAAATCTGAGACTTTGTCGGCTGTCACTGCGAATTCTACGTATTGCGTTTGCTGTAAACATCTTATGACGGCAACATGAAGGGTTTTCCGGCGTAATCCGGCGGACCAAAGCGCCAGCTGTAAAAATCCCGCTCCCAGCCTGCAACGTTCAACAGCTATCAAAAGTAGTGGGTAGTAATAGGTCTTCCTATTTAGGGATAATGGTATTTTATCAAAGTTCATGTATTGCATTAACTTGGGCGCTGGAAACATAAAAGGATATTTTCGACCGAATCACGTAACTTTAAAAAAAGTTACACAAAAAAATAAAGGTTAAAGCTGTAGCAGACGGCCGTTTTTGGCTTTAGCTTGTGATTAAAGAATTCAGAATCACAGTAATTTGGATCTGTGACTTTCAAAAAAGCTTTCAAAATTTGGATATTCAATTAATGACCACAACCACAAACCTCACCGAAGGCAAGTTGAAAATTTGCATTTAAAAACTTTCAACCTGATTTCAAAATTAATTGTACCGTAGGCAAACACACTAAAGGATAACTTTTGCTGTAAACTCTAGAAATAACATGACAATCGCAAAAAAATGCTGTAATTAAAAAGCAGATTAACTGCCAGGCGTTTGATTGTTTGCGCGACGGACTGCCCTTACCCCCGGTAAACGTTGATCATGTGACTCAAGCAAAAACTGCGAGCATCCTCTTCGTCACTGAAGCAAAGCAACGAAACAAGGTCACTGAGAGGAACGGATGCGGTGATGCCTTTCGAAGTGCTGTACGCTCTGGCCATGGTCAACATTGCTTGTCGGCGCACCTTTAAAATATATCACTCGATGCTTTTGCGGCCGGGGTACATTCGCAAGCGGCCCGATGAAATATCACCGTATAAACTACACACGACTGTTGTCACTCGTCGCGTGCATAACACTGCCTGGCTCGAAGTAAGTTTTTGACGCAGTAAAAATAAAATGCACGCAAACTGCCTCTTCACTCCCCATGTGACTGTACTTTATCAAAAAGTTTACAGTAAAATTTTAACTTCAGCAAAAGGGAACAGCGTACACGTTGTGGCCATAGCCTGGGAATCGAGTCAGCGCATTCGGATGGATTGCTATCTTTTCACTGCAAACGGAAAATCTCGGTGTTAAAGTGCTCTAAGCTTATTGAGACATTGTGATAACAAAGCTATCTTTATACTGCAAGCTTACTTTCCGAAGGGAAATCCCGAATCACAAGTTCAGATTCGCCATTGTGCGCTGTTACAATTTAAGTGGCAAGTCGCTGCGCGAGAAAACGTGTGCAGATGAATACCGCGTTTATCGCTTATTATTGAATTGGACAGGATTTTCCGATCACGACTGCGTTTTCTTTATAATGAAAACGCAGAAACTGACAGTTAAAAAAGAGCTTACCAATCTAAAAGAATCAAACTGACGAAGAGCACTCTTAGGAATGTTGAAAAACTAGGACCAACATAGCCTTAACAGCAAACAGTCACTTGGCAGAAGATTACCTGAGCCAGCGTGCGATGGCGTGTAGTTCGGCGCCAACTTTATCGTAATTATTAGAAAACGTAACCCAGCTTTCAATACCTGGTCAAAGTAGCGGTGCATTATCGCAGCTTGCAAGTACGAGGCTCGGCGCAGCGCATTGAAGAACCTCGCGTAGTTGTTGCTATGCACGGCTGAGAAAACAGCGACAGCGAACTGCACTTCACCGGACATGCGCACCGTGGAGGACATGTTTTGAAGTTTTCTGTAAATCCAAGCGGTGGCGACATAATTTTGCGTTAAGACTCAGGGGCGTAACAGTTGACATTATTCAACGTTGTAACTGCAACTAGTCCAAAACATTACGCAAATGGTAACATGATTATTCTGTCAATATACCAGGCAATGCCGAACATGTGGTTAGGAGACTACAAAACGCTCTGTTACCAGTTACTCGCCGCCATGGCAGCATTTGCCATGCACAATGCATCGTGGCAATAGCGCAAATGCAGCGTGACAATGGCGCAAATGCCTCGTGGTTAGCGCTGCACGCCAGTCGGCCCCATTTCCGAAGCAAAGCGAATGGAACGAAACTTCCTTTTGTGACAATTTCAGGTAATATACATTACATGCACAATGTAGCCCCAGCAAGGATAAACAACAAAAGAAGACAATGCATAGAACAAGTTAGACAAGCTTAAATTTTTCAAATTTGATAAAAGGGTATCACATAAACTTTCCGTTGCTGAAAATTTCGCACCACGATGTATGCCCGGGTGAAGACCATAAGCTCGTGAGGTACGTATTCACAAGAACAGTCAACAAAAAGCAACAGTTTTCTAACAACAGTACGATCGCTTCACTGTCACTTTTTTTCTATCGATAGGCAAGTTCATCGTTTTTGAGATTTCGCTTGAAAATTAGCGAACACAGAGAAACAATCAATCTCTTTTATTTATATGAAGAATTAATTCCAGTGGGCTGGCGTGGTTGGTTTATCAGACGTTAACAACATGATTCAACCTCGCTAATGATGGCGCATACAGTTCACGAACTCGTAGAACTTTACACACGAAAATAAAACCCGTGCGACTTGTCGATTTGATATCATTTCCGAACAGTGTATCGGCTCATCGGCTGAAATCAGCTCCAAGTTAAAAAATCAATTTACGTAGCAGAACGTACCTGAGAACATCCGCGGTCTTGTTTATGTTCAAGAGAATGTGGTAAGCGGAAAACTCCGGTTCCTTTCCCACAACTGCGTCAACACGTGTGATTAAACAAAAACCAAGCTACCCAGTTGCAGCAGTAACGTTAAGGCTACACTGCACTGAATACTCTATGACAGCAGATAGAACAAAAAACTGCTTTTGCCAAAAAATAACCAGAACCGAATTTTCAATTACTTTCACTATTCGCCGATACCACATACGCGCACAGAGCAGGAATTGCATAACTCAACGTAACTTGCGACTTTCGGGCACAAGAAATGAACACTGTTTCTGAGAAGAATCGAAGTCAAACAAACGTGCTCGCAACAATCACGCAGCAAATGCAACTAACTCTGCTGATCTTTCTTCACGTCACTGTACAGGTCAAGAACGGTTTTCATGGCCTTCTCCAAGTTCTCGTTATTAATTTTCGGATCAAACGAATGACTGTCTTCTTCACACAACTCATGGGCACAGCAGATGTGAAACCTGTTTGGAAATACATCGCCAAAAATTGTAACAAATCTTAATTCAACAGGCGACAGGAAAAATGCGACTGTAATACTACACGCAACAAAAACAGAGCCATGAAGACCCCGAAATGCATTTTGCGTAAGGAGAAAAAACCTCACGACAACAGCCTGACTTCCACAAAATACCTTTACATTTTTAGCATGCAGATCAATAAACAACGGAACAGCCTTTGAAACTACCGATGGTAAAAGAGCCGATGGTCTCTAAAGCAGAGCAACTTAACAAACAAGATGTACCGCGCGCATTCCTCCGCCACTTGTATCGCAGTTGCATCTTTCAGTTGCTGGATGGAAATTTCTTTGCGAATAGCCCGAGTGCGATTCCACAAGAAGTCGAACCTGGAAAACGCAGGTGATTTTGGAACATTTCAGTCAAACAAAGATGGTTTACAAACTTTCATTTTAATAATTCATATTCTTCTCGAAAACAACGGAACGTTTTGTCTGTTGACTCAACCACTTCCGCCATGAAACTAGTTTTTCTACTGAAGCTTTTCGGGTCACGCTGGATAAGCAACATTCAGGAGTGATCCCTTGACGAGACAAACAGCAATCTGCTGCGCGAGGCTAAACAAACGACTCTACCAAGCGCTTATCAATTTTCATCCTCAGCAAAATTTCAACGAATAAAATGCAGATCGTTCGACAACAAAAACACGATGTTACGGCATAAACAAAAAGGTAAAGCTACTAGTCAAAGATTATTGTGAAGGCGGACGACAACACCACAGTCCTGTGGAGACTGAACAATCGCCGCGTGTACGAACGCAAGATAGCTTTAGAATCACTGTTCATTCGAAAACCACCAGTCGTTAATCGTCAATGTATCATGCACTCCACAGGTTTTATTCAACGTCTTAAGACAACCGCCCGAGAATAAAGGTGATGACATTTGCCTTCTCCGTCATGTTTCACATGAACATTAACGAGTCGTATCCTCTTTTTAGTACATGCCGCATCGTCAGCGTGTTTTGTAATCGAACGCGCTTCATTCACTGAAATCTCGCTGAGAATCAAAGCAGTTATTTTCGAAAAATGCATCGTGATTTCTTTACGATCCAAATGCGTTTTTGTTTCTGACACAACCGCTTCGATTCCAAAAGTACCTCACCAGTCAGCGACCTTTTCTCGGTCGACACTATTCATGACGTGTGTGAGGAGGTAATCCATCGTCGTGCGGAGAACACTGGAAGGTCGCAGTTCATGCGGCAAAGCCTCTTCCTGCGAAAAAATCGATCTTTTTACTGCCCAGTCGTAACTGCTGCTCTTCCGCGGATCTCAGCTGTCAGCCGACACCCGTGCTAATACTGAAGCTTCGGTTTGCGCCTGTCACAACCAAAAAAGATCTCGAGCGCGCATGTCGTAACGAACCTCGACAGCAGATCTGAAGACAAAGACGACACTGATGTTTTGTGTAACAAAAACTTCAATAAATGTGTCTAACCTCGACCGGCTGTTGACTTTCATGAAATTAAGATGCGATATTAGTTATAAACGTATTGTTTATTCTTCCAAAAATAAGCACACGGCGCGGAATTAAAACCAATCAGCGCTTCAAACCAAATATAAATCAGTTAAAACCTGGGATGTATAAAAACGCTGAACGTACTTGATCGGCCGAAGACCTGCTGTACTCCTTGATAGCCAATGCGTGACAGAAACTTTTATCTTGATTTAGTTCAAAACTTGACAAAAGATTGCGATGCAACCGGAGATAGCGTTCCTTCTCTGTAAATAGAATTGACATTAACATCTTTTTGGTTATCTCAAATGCGTACAAACAACACATGGATTCCGTGATCAAATATGGATGATCTCGATTCTAGATAAACAAGCAAACAATTTTAAAACAGTAGTCGCTTCTTCTTGGAGAACGCTTTCTTGTTACAAGTAACGTATACAGCTGTTTTCAAACAGACAAGAAATCTTACTGTATAATGGGCTAGGTTGGAGCGGAGGGAGAAACAACCACGGTATTCATAAAGACATTTCAAAAGATTTAGGCAAAATGTAAAATTTTATTAAATTTGCCACGTAAAGACATGATATACAAATCGTGTCCAAGTTTTGATTTGCCAAACGTGGAAAACATTATATATTATACGAAAAAAGCGATAGATACACAAACATAAGACAACGTTACAACAACCAAAACGATTTCATACCTGGGCACATATCAGGGCACGTTCCTTTCGCAAGAATCGCTTTCGAGAGATCAGATTCTTTCACCAAATTGGATCGAAGGATCTTGTCTATTTTCTCAAGAATGGACAACTTCTCTGCATCGGTTCTTGCAAAGAATGGTCTGCGAACACAAGACTGAGCTGCTAGTAGCGCCAGCAGTCGGAAAAACTGCAACATTTAGTTTGCGATATGCGGAACTAGCCACACGAACTTTGTTAGGCAGGGAAGAAAGAGCTATGAGCAGTGACCAGCAAACATGCACATGTATTCGAAAAATGTGAACTCTTCTTCGTGCACATTTTATTGTTGAAGTCTCGATACAATAAGCCGTTTATTAGTTTTCGAGACACACGTTGCAAATCGACATTTAGGTTATAGCACTATTTTACATTTCGAATGCAAAAATCACTATTTCTATTATCTGTAGCACAACATGCCTTTCGTCATCAAGTGCATAACACTTTACGTCATTGTGATTGTGACCATTAGAAGTTATAATTTATACACAATTTTAATACTGGAAAGCTTTCCAGCAATGTTGGAAAAAATTGGCAGAAATGTTGTTTTCTAATTAAAATGACATGGATATCGAAGCTTTGTCATAACAGCTATTGGATAGTTCGTTTCATAGCATGAGACAGGAAACACATTTCCAAAAATATAAGATCGCTGCACAATTGTGTCATATCGAGCCAAGAGAGGATTAAAAATCTTAACCGCAAAAACTAGTTCCGGCACTAGCCCGTACTCGATGTGACGCTTCACAACACACGCACTTAAACCCCATAGTGAGCAAATTCATTGGAATTGTCATCAAAACGAAGCAGATCCGAAAACAGCTTCTTGGCTAGCGTTAGATGAATTCATAAGAATTAACCAGAACATGCTTTTTGAAGAATTAAAATGTGTCTGCAGTTTGGACACTGTTATGTCGTGAAAAATAAAATTGTACGGAAAACAAAAAAATGCGAAATCTACAACACTTGGCAACCACTGTGTGGTAACAAACAGCAGCAAATAATGTATCAACCTCATTCGGATGTTGCATGAAAACTGCTGTCCAATCCAGCAGTTCAATCGGAAAACATCATTGTAAAAACGCTTAACGCTGATTAAAGGCATTGTGTTCGTCAGCGCTGTCCATAAATGTAGATTTTGCTTAGACAGTGTGAATGCCAACTTCAATGAATATTAACTCGTTAGTTTTCTGGAGAAAAAAAATTAACTACAGGCAGCCGTGTTGACTACACCCTAAACCTAAATGAAACGTAAAATTCGTCAATATCACATTTCTTTTCGAAAACTTCAAGTTTATTGTTTCAAGCACACCGCTGTGGCGTGATTGGGAAGTTGTCCTTCATAACGTCGGGTGACTACTGCTGTTTAGTCAACATTCCCAACATTCCACTGAAGCGCAATATTTATGTAGCAGTTTGGTTGACAAACACGTATGGTTTGTGGTGTAACTAAAACACAGTACGATGCAATGTCATTGCACGCAAACAAGTAGCAATAAACAAGTGTACCTCTTTTGGTTTGTAGATGCTTGGGGAAAAACAGCAGATTTCACGCTACTACGCGGGGGCTGGAATTTTGAACTCGCCATGACGTTTGATGTCTGCACATAGGAAAAGTATCATTTGCGATCAAATAAGTATTGACCAAGCGCTAACACATCAGTCCGCGGTGTCGAAAGCTGGAGAAAAAGGACAAGATTTTTAGAACACAGGACCTTAGGAGTTTCAGTCCATTGCCGATATGAAAATAAATTCTCGACGCGAAGTTTGTATCGTCAAAAATCAATACTCTATCATTCTCTATTCGTTTTAACTAACAACTTCAAAAACCAAAAAAACGTCTAGCACTGCATAAACAAATTTGCACACCAGAATTTTCTCGAAGAAATTGTGCCCGAAACAGCGAATTCGTGAAACGTGTACTACATCACAGATCTCATTAAACTTATCCAACAAATTCATGATTCAAACATTTTGATTTTAAAAATCAGTGTTTTTAAATCTTTATTCCCACCGTTCTACCTGAGAAGTAATACTGTTAACTTAGCCCAGAAGCGGGGAACCCGTTTACAGAGGCGGGGAAATCGATTTTTGTAAGGAGAGAAAACTATGAGGAGCGCGAGAAACTTCCCACTTATCATGGAGTTTCGTTGGGTAATACATTTTCTGATGCGGGCGATATCAAATGTTCACGCAGGCCACAGGTTCCCAACCCTTGACTTAACCAAATTTTGTTGACTCCATGGTCACAGGACTCAATATTTTACACCAGTGCTCTTCAACCTTTTTGTCATCGCGGAACCCTTGATATACTTTCCCGTTTGTCATGGAGCCCCATTAACAAAAATAAAAAAAACACGAATTACTTGTAAGAAAATCAAATATGTCGTTATTAGGCACTTCAACAAATAAACAGTTACTACAGAAGTCAAAAAGCAAGAAATTCAATGGCTCGGTTGTTCTTGCATTTATGGAATTTATTTGCTACATTCAGAATTTGGCCATCCGGCAAAAAGAACCCGTATCTGCAATATGTGCCGTTCCATTTCATAACTTTGGCAATTGCATTACATTTGGTCCGCTTCGGATTAGGTGCCTCTTTTACATTTGAACTGCATTGCTCATTACCGTCGACACCATCGCCATTGTTATTTCGCTCCGCATAAGAAAATATGTTATCTTGCTTCATCTGGCTTGGCTAAATAGTAAAACGTTGGGTTTCACATTCTTTTTACTTTATTCCCACAAAGGTTGAACTGAACAGCATCTCTAGTCTGTGGTGTGGCTCAGTCTACTCTTTACTAGACTCAGACTGAATTTATTTTTACTCAGTTCATACTACAGTGAACTGCACATGGACAACATCGTACAACTGTGATGCAACAATAACGTTCTTCTTAATCGCACAACAATGAATAACAAGTGACGCAACAGCTACCAATATTTCTTTTTCTGCATCTGCACTCAACCTCCTGTACAACTAACCAGCCCACATGGAGTCTGAATGCGAGACGTTGATCTAAAAAATTTGATAATGACGCATCAATATACTGAAGCAAAAAATCATTTCCCCTAAAAACGAGGAACCCCACTACATGTTCTGCGGTACCCTAGGGTTCAGCGGAACCCCTGTTGAAGAGCACTGTTTTTCACGAAATGCGTGTCAGAAAAACGAGAAAAACAAATTCACGTCACGCGGAAGAAGACATCAGCATCGCAAAACTTTGTTTCATCAAACAGTTTTTCACAAAGCAGGAAACTGACGATCGTAACACTGCCAGAAATAATACAACCTACATAACCTTTTCAATAAATTACGCCTAGTATTGACTCAGTGTAGACTTGTTATAATTTTGCTACCTGCAAAGGCTTGTACGGCAGTTTAGGACGTTTCGACTCAATGGGCGTTGTAGAAGCAGGCACAGCATCTGAACAAAGGAATGCAATAGCTTCAGCGTAAAATATTCGAATATTCACATCCTTCCTAGAGCAGGTACTGGTTGCGACAAACGGAAATTCTTGTGTCAGAGTTTGTCGATGCTGGACACGTACAGGGCATTTAACGAATGAAAAAAACAGTTTTTACTTGATACCTTCGTCAAAAACCTAATTTGATTCGACGGATAGCTTGGTAACGGATGAGTAGGTCACATCTGACCAAACGACGTTTACCTCATAATTAATGGATAATAAAAAGCTTATCACCAGCGGTAGTGAAGCACTTGCAGCAACCAAATCTCTATCGTGTTGCACGAGGTTCCACATTACTGACAGCTGGAATATGTTCTTATGGACAATAAAATCGTGCTTGCAATAGTATGCTAGTAGCCTGCTTAAGTTACACATACACAAGATGTTTTCGAGGGTTTGCCTATTCAGTTGCACTTCGCTATCTTCATCTGAAAAATGACGTTAAAAAATACAGAACACTTGTTTCAGCAAACGAGATACTATAAAACTTATCAAGTGTAGGGAACTACAAATTAAGTTTTCTTCATTGACCAGGAACATAGCATATCCACGATTACGATAACATGGAGCACTTTCTCAAACGATAACATGTAATACTTTCTATTATAATACAGGGTTGCGGAGTCGGAGGTAAAATATCCGACTCCGGCTTTCCAAAAAAACTCCTTACAAAAAGAAATGAAATTTGGGTGTTAAAATCAATGGAAATCTTGGTGCAGAGCAATAAATCTCTGTTTCAACAAAAGTTTCAAAAGAAATTGTACCATTTCAACAGGAAATCCCAATTTAGGAGTGTGATGTAAAACATGATCCATAATTGGACTTCCAGAGCCTGAGTCGGACAAAAAAATCCGACTCCCAGTGTTGATAGGAATCCGACTCCGCAACCCTGCTACAACATAATAAAACACTTTCCAATACACAAGAAATATTCGTAAAGCACACGCAGGTGTGTAGCCAGGGTGAAACATGAAAACAAGGTTGCAAAGTTTCCAACATACATACTGTACGTTCCTACCGGAAATATCACACACATCGTGAAATATAAAAAAATGGCCCTCACTGCCACTCTCATAAATATGCTCGATTTTTTTCCAATACTATCTGGAAGATATTTGGTTGATGACTGCTTTCGCATTTATTGCATTTTCATTCCTCAACGGATGGCTTGACTGACGCCGTCAGTGATAGCAAAAACGCTTTCCCGCTACTATTTGATTCTCTGGAACTGACCCTGAGCTTATCCACCACGCGTCACAATAAACTTACCCTCCATTCTGTCCGTTGACAGCGACTTCTTCAGGTTGTAATAAAAAATGTTAATGTCATGGTTGAACAGTTTCTACAAAAAACATCGTCCGACGTTATTTTACTTTTTATTGAATGGCACGGACACAGCAAACTTCAACCAAAAACTGAAAAGATACCTTGGCTCTAGGATCTTGCTTAGCCCGTTGAGCATCAGCATGGTTAGAATATTTGATAGTGGCCTCCCGCTTGGCAGGGTTCGGACGTACGTGAACAACTCCCCCAAACCTTCAGTAAATCAGGTAGAGATATTGGCGCCTTATACACACGATTATCGAAAAATTACAAACACGCCGCACGACTACGGTTAATTAACGACGCCAAATCATAAATATCGCAAGCAAATCCTAACAGGCTCACAGCTACGACATTAAAATGAATTTCACATTTGTGGGAAGTACCTGGAAAAATGGTTTCTTAACACGACCTTGTTGTTCAATTTATCAGGGATGTGCGTGCATCGCAGCGCTACAGCTGCATCAGCTTTAGCCCTTTCCGCCTGAAAAACTGAGCTTGAAAACGTGCGACGAGATGATACTGCAGCACCTGTTTAAATCGTGTATTTGTAACATCAGCAAAACGCTAAAACACTGATGAAATCATACCGGACAAACAAAAAGCAACTGTTCCAACGTCAGAAAAAATTTCAACAAACTTTTTCGTTTGAAATTTTGCTGGCAGTGAAAGCAGTTGATTTACAACGTTCACAATGACATCATTAAATCCGCTGGTTTTATATTGTTTTTACAACGTCTTTACAAGGCCGACAGCATTTACGCCTATGTCAAGACGAATAAAGAGACTAAACACATGATATTTTTTACTTTCAGGTGCCACGTGTCATCACCTCTAAGAAGCGCCTTCTTCACTTCCGGAGGATTACTTTGTGAAGGTCTGCTGTCAGCAAATGAAGGAGGAGCTTTACTTGCATCGGCCATGGCACGGTGGAATAAGCCTGTCCCCAAAACATGCGCAAATTCAAATATTTCTTAATTCAGACTCTGAATTGGTTCCCAAAGTGGGTGGTACCACCTCCTTGGGGGCGGTGAGAAACTCTACAGGGGCGGTGAAGCAGAAATGGGTGGTTGAGGGGCGATAGGAGACCCAGTTAATAATTGCATTTCTGTTGTCTTACTAACTTTGAGTGACCACATGTCATAAAAAAACAGTGTGATCAACAAACATGTATGCATGTAATGTGTAAACAAAAACTCAGCGTTTTACTAAATTGAGTTTTATAGTGAAATGCACGAAAAATTGTGTTGATATGTGTGCTAGGCATGGTAGGGGGCGATAGAAATTTGTTTGTCAGAAAAGGGGGCGCTAGCCAAAAAAGATTGGGAAACACTGATTCAGAGGAACCAAAGCATGTGCTTTACAAGAACGTATCATTTATTTGAAGCCATTTGCCTTGAGTGTTATAATTAGCAAGAAGCCTTGAAACGAAACGAAATGGCAAATACAAATGATTTAAGCGACTTAATGGATGGACGTTTCTAAAACAACTGGCTTCATTCTCACCAAGGTTCAAATAATGAAGCCCGGTGTCAAGCAAAATTTCTGACTTCATGCCATGTGCGCATGCACAGAGTGATATTCTACATATGAAATACACTGAGAAAACTATGATTAGGGCTCAATATTTAGGGAAGTGTGTCAGGTTAGGGTTTGGGTTAGAAAAAGAAAAATAATTGAGGTCTAAGACGGAGTCCAATATTTTTTAGTGGTCATAATTATTCACATATTGTAGCTTGTGGGCATCTGGCATGTAAGTAAAAAGCTTTAATTTACACAACATGCATCAAAAAAGCAATCACCAAACTTTATTCCTTTACTCTGAAAAGCAAAACACCTGACAAACTAGAATACGTTAGAAATTTCGCTTGACACCGGAACGTTCGACTATAAAGATTGTGGTGGTGTAGCACACACAGACAGGGGCAACAACCAACACATGTCAAACATAATGGCACACGGCAAAACACGAAATCTTGGACCACCGACTGAAAAGTTGAATAAAACCAACCAGGTGGATAACCAATACACGTTGAATAACCGGCGTTTTGTTTGATACACAGTAAGTCTACAATATACCAGCGTTTCCTGTAACTAGTGGAAGCTAAAATCTCTTGTTCACCAAAGTTCACAATACATTGAGCAATCGAAATTCTCATGCTTTGTTAATATCTGTGTTCACAAATCCTTGTGAACGTAGCAAGCCAAGTACAAAAATTACACGAACGGTTGTTGTGCTCATAATCACAAAACTGAACATGAGGTATGCAGTTTTTAAACTCCTGTCTTGGCTCAACATTACACCATTCGTAGAGTGAATTAGACAGTATTCTTTGTTGCTTAAAATTCAATATTGCTGTTTTGAGATTTTTGTATAAGACATTCCAATTCAAAGCAATTTTCCTGTGAAAGAAAACTCTACAACAACAACATATAACTAACTGCACGCCCAAACATCAGTGATACCTGCAGGTGTACAAAATGGCAGACAAGAAAAAAAAACAGGAGAGCTTCCGGATAGAAGTCGCAAGAAAACAACCAAGTAAAAAAGCTTAACCTACATTGCGCATGCTGTTAAAATTTCCAGCATCCTTGTCCGATCAAAGGCATATTTGAATGTAACATTTTATATGCAAGCAAAACTATCATGTGGATACACCACAGGAAGAAAAACCGACATGTCTAACTAACTACAAACTCATAATTTAACAAGATAGTCACCAAAGGAAGCATACATGGTAGGAATGGTTTAGCTCTTACACTGAAAAGAATAAGGTTGTTGTAGTAATCATGTACCTCAGTCCACCTTGCCATACATTGTTTAAATTAGTGAATATAACAACCCAGGTTCAAACCACTCAACTTCTAACATGTTTGTCAACAACTTATTCCTCACTTTTCAAAAAAATATGAATCTCAGTCTGGGTTTTTTTGGTCATTGACTGAATTTTTGTTTAATTCTGTCAAAAATGTCTGAAAACGGAAGATGACACTAGTTTTTAGGCTATTTCAGACAAATGACCGAAATATCTCAGCAAAAAAACAGATCTCACTACTGTTAAATTCCTGTTTTCTTTCAAAATTTGCTGATTGCTTAGACTTGTTTGCCTTTGGGGAGACCAGTTACTTGAAAACAGATATGTGCAAGTCTGAATCATAGCAAAGTCATAAAAACAGTGCCCAGTTGGCTGGTTCTTCAAAAGCTTGCAGCAAGTTCATAGCTTTCAAGTGTTGTCTTTGTTCTTCTAGCAGGTAATTGGCTGCAGCTCGTGTAAGGATTTTTTTATCTTACCATTTATTGCACACACACTGTTTGACAACCCACCCTGAGATAATTTCTATTACCGGAATACCTGCTGTTCACGAAAACTTACTGCAACTAAGGGAATTTACACCATCTCGCCATCTGTGAAACCTAGCCACCCAATCAGCCTTTCAAGGAACTTGTAGTTCACTTCACCTCTTGTTTTATTTTTATATATTACAGAATTACCTCCAAACAGCAGATGCATATACAACAAAATGCTAAAATGTTTGCATCTTAAAGCAAGGCCTTACCAGCTTCTGTGCTGATACCCACTGTTCTCTTCAATGACCTTTTCTTTTCAGGAGGCTGCGTTGCACTTGGAAGTTGGTGAAGTTCATCAGTGGTGCTACCACCTGCTATCAGTAATGACTGAGCCTTGGGCTTTGAATCTTTGCAATAATTATTACCATTACAACAAAGATTTCTACCCAAGATAGGTGAGGAGTTCAAGACAAAACTCAAACAAACAACAACTAGTGATGCATATTATGGAATATCAAATCCTTCAGTATTCAAATCCAAAAAGAGTTTTTTCAAATATTTAGATTCGAATTAAATTTGGATTAAATAATGTGAGAAATCGCGAAGTTGGCAAATCAAATAATTTCAATAAATTTTGCAGTTACACTCTTTGCGCTCCTGAGCAAGGAGAAAGAAAGACTCAACAAGCTTATGGCACTGCGTAGTGACATAACAAGCTAATAAACAGGTTGTGTGATCGTTCATCTGCATTCTGAATCTCTGCAAGATCAGCACATTTTGCTCCTTACGTGTTATTCCAGAACAGGATTCGATAATCTGGATTCGAAATAAAGATTCCAGAACCTCTAAATGTTCCATAATGCGCATCCCCAAAAATAACCCACTTAAATAACTGAAAAAGTACTGACTTTTTGTGACAGGTGATGTCCAAGATGTAGTTACTTCATTGCTTGTTAAGGTACTGGAAGGGTTGACCATAACTGTAGAAGATAGTCCTTGTTTGTTGGGAGAGGATGAACCAAAAAGCGAACTGGCAAATCCACTTTTTGCTCCCTGGTTAGCAGCAGCGACAGCAGAGCCAGAAGATCTAAATAAACCAGGCATTGGCAAGACGTCATTAACAAAGGATGCTGACATTGTTTCACTTCCCAATGTCTGTTGAGCAGATGAGGCAGCATGAGACTGCAAAGAATGACCTGAAAACAGCCCTTGTTGACTACTCCCAAATGATTGCAATATACTATAATTCTCATTTTCTGGCCTGAAACTGTATGTAGTCACTGCAGCAGAGCTGACATCTGATTTAGACGCAAACGGATTATAGGAATCAGAAGCAGCATTTGTAACCTTGAAAATACTTTCATGATCCATTAGTGGTAAATCTTTAAAATTTGTGAAGAAACCTGAAAAAACATTTATATCAGTAAAAAATCAACACCAAATGAATGAAGGCTTTTATACAAACGCATATGTGAGAAAGCATTCTATCCAAATAATAAACTTTTGCAAAATACATCTGATTACAGGTGTATCATAACTGCAACTGTTTGTGAATGATAATTATAGTCAGAAAAGTAGCTCATGATAGCTGTATTGAAAGTAAACACTCAAATTTAAGCTGTGAGCTTGGACATGCTCATGGTGTCATACTAAAATGTAGGCAAGCCATTGAGCAAGCAGCTGTTATATAAACAATAGTTGGATCATCCAACAAATTGGCAAAAAATGCACAAAACATTAAGGAATACACAGGTCTGCAGGAAAAACTTAAACGTGGACAAACAAATGTGCAGTGTACTATACATACACAAAAAGGAGACTGGTCAGTTTGTACAACCAAAATCCCCATGGACACATAAGCTGAAATGTAATAGAGCATGATGTTCCAATTTAATGTCATTATTCTTTTTGCAATACAATCTATAGCTGCAACATTAGAAATCTTTTAATTTAACACTTTGAGAGCCAGTGTACAATATATTCGTACTTTGATTTCGGCCTAAAAAACATCAGTTTTCGGTTGCCTTACCAACGCCCTAGCTCCTCCGCCGATTGCGCTAGAGAGCTGTTCAAGGGCTCAAACGGATCGGCCAGTCTGGTAGATTGCACTCAAAAAAATTTGGGGGTTGGGGGGTGCGGATTTTTTGTGAGTGATGTCATAAGTGAAGTAGTTTTGGGGTCATTTTGGCTCATGTTGCCTGGCCTAAGGCCCAACCGCTAGGCCAAAGTGTTTCGCTGAAGTTTTCATTGGAAACTAGGCTCGAGTCCGAGTCTTTTG
>Ga0210059_1005889_pt1 | contig 19697 bp, 14 predicted proteins | sample Ectturendosymbi2_FD_188042 | JGI IMG/M metagenome (GOLD analysis project Ga0210059, IMG submission 188042) | Ecteinascidia turbinata endosymbiont from Florida, USA - Sample 2 (SPAdes) (version 2) | ecosystem: Host-associated > Tunicates > Ascidians > Unclassified | place: Key West, Florida... | reverse complement strand
ATTTGGCTTTAATGAGGTTTACATCATTCCCCTGCAATTGCAAATTAACTTCATTGAACTTCGTGAAGATATCTGTGGACTGTGACAGCCAAGATACTGTATCTATGACACCCTTTGACAGTCACCTTCTATGTGCAGCAACAGGCATGCAAACTCTCTTCATCATTATCCGAGTGCACCACATTGCCTAAACTTGCAGAACACTTCTAAACACTTTGTTGTCCTTTGATCAATCAATCCATTAATACTCTGACACATTTTTAGTAAATTTTGAGTTCGGAGCAGTGCAGGATTGAACTTAATCTGCATATTTTAAAAGTTTTTGAACTTACCGTGACACTTGCAGTCATCCACTGACTTTACGATCTCTCTCTCCTCCTGGATTTCCTTGGCGCTGCTCAAGCTGAAGTGCGTTCTAAACTGAAACACACGTCAATTCCCTTTAGGTAACTTATTCTTGTTGGCACCTAACACTATATGTAAAAAATATAAATTGCCTTTCTACTTTCGTATTGAACTCGTACAAGGTTATTAATTATATTTGTGATCATTAAACCACTCCATCCAAAATTAGCTCACGCTTTTGGTTACAGGCTGAGTCTAAGTGCAAGCGTGCATTCTCAAACCTGACCGGTGATAGTCACTGTAACGAAACGGGCATTATTAAGTAGCAGTTTACCCGTGCCAGAAGTACAGCTGACAAAAATTCCAATCACAATCATTTCATTATAGAGGAGGACAGTTTTACTGTGCAGCTTACCTTTAGTGATGGAAACTGCAGTTCATCAAGTTATCTCCTAGCATTTCATCTCTGTTTTGTTTCCAAAACGCTAAGTTTTTCTTTACAAATTACATGCATACACGTTTGTTGATCATACTGTTTTTTTATGACGCTTGGTCACTCAAAGTTTGTAAGAAAACATATGTAATATTAACTGGTTCTCCTATCGCCCCCCAACCACCCATTTCTGCTTCACCGCCCCAGCGGGGCAGTACTGCCCACTTTGGGAACCACTGCTTTAAACCAAGCGTGTGTGGCAGTAAAAAATGAACAGAGTAATCTGTAATAATACAAAATCATGCCCTGTCTAGTGCAGGCAAACAACTGTCTGGTCTCTAGTCCACATATGGCCTGTTGAACTCTTCAATCTAGCCAGCTGAATTTGACTAATTTATCTTAACCTAATTCATTTTTCGCATGAGCTGACAATTCTCATATTTTTCAGGCGTAAAGTGCACTCCATGCTAGTTACTTGGCTCAACATTTTGACTTTGATCTTTAATGCAAATTTACTGCGTGTGGTTTTGCTAAAAACCTTTGTGTGACTCAAACTGACAAAGGCTATTATTGCATGACCAAAATAATCAACAGCTGCTTGCTCTACATTGGTTTGCAACGATTTTGAAAACTTGGAAAAGCAGTAGAATTGTAAGTCTGTCAATAGAGATGAGTGACCATGGAAAAGTGAATTTGGAGAGCCAAGAATTTAATAAGTAGTGAACAGCTATATCTTTTTTGCTTAAGTTGTATCAATGGCTAATATCACACAATAGTGGTTACAGATTTTAAAATAGCAGCCATCACTTTGCTGTGAAGCATGCTTACTAGTAAGTACAAGAACATAATGTTACTGCTCAAAGGACAGTAGCTCATTCACAGACACAGCAAATTTGTTTCCTTCTACAAACTGCAATTTCAATGGTCAAGTTGAAAAGGTTTTATGCTGTTGCTGGTGTTCATATCAGCATCAGTAGCTTCTCCACAAATGGAAGTTTTGAAAAGAGTTCATGTTAGAGGCAGGAGTAGTGGCCTGAGAGCAAATGTAAGTTTTTAAAAATCAGTGTATCACATACAACAGTTGGCTGCAGTAAGGAACTAACTGACCGATGAAGATGGAGCCAGCATTATGTAGAAAATGTACAATCTTTAAACTTAATTCATTAGCACTAGATGAAAGTAACAACTTACAAGACACTGCTCAGCATCTATATTTTTGTGAAGGATTTAAATCGCCAACTGGACAACTGCCAACTAGGACAGCAATTTGGCATGGTCCAAAATTGCTCCATTTGTTCCTGTAGTAAAGTACCCTTTTTCATAAACTCAAAACTCTGCTTAATAAGCTGTTTTCATAGCATAATTGCATAGTATTGAGCTCAGAGATGTGATAATGAAGTAAGTATGCTTCACGCCAAATGCAGCCAAGCCACTTGTATGACCTCCTTTCACTTTTTCAAACCCTCCCTGACAATTTGTTCTGGGTGGCAAACTCGTGTTTTTGATGTACCTGTTCGTTCACAAGCTCTATGTATGGGTTGCTTGTTACTGCAAAGTGTCTGTAGTTGTGCTGTGACAGTGCTTACCTGCTACCCTCTTAATGTATGCAGTTATGTAAAGGGACTGGAGCAACTAAAACTCACTTCTTGCTTTATAAGACCATAGTGGTCCAGTCTGAAGGTGGGCTCAAGTTTTTATTGGAAACTAGGAGGCTGTAATCCGAGTCTTTGATGGACTTTCTAGTGTTTCTGGTTCAAAAGTTATTGCCTAAAAACAACACAAATTGATAATTAGGTAATTCTTTGATTAGGGGATTAATTAATTTGTTGTTTTTAGGCCATAACTTTTGAACCAGAAATGCTAAAAAAACAAAGGCTCAAAAGACTCAGATTCTAGCCTAGTTTCCAATAAAAACTTGAGTCACAAAATTCCCTCTTGCAGTTGGTGCCCAGGCCAGGTAACCTGAGCCAAAATGGTCTAAAACCTACCCCACTCATGATGTCACCTACAAAAAAACAAAATCCAAAACTTTGCATTTTTGTATCCAAACTAGAAGACTTGCCACATCTTTCGAGCATTTGAACAGCTCTCTAGCGCAGGTTTTGTTAAGAAAAATGTTAGGTACCTGGTAGGGACCCGATTTTTTCTGATTCTAAGAACCCGATGATAATTTTTCGCTGATTCTAGGGACCTGAATCAGGTCCCTAAAACACTTTTTAAAAAACCCTGCTCTAGCGCAATCAGAAGGCAAGTTATGGAGTTACAAAGTGACGGTAAAAAAGTGTCTCACACATGCCTCAAAGGTAAACACAACCCAGAGCCGAAGGTGTTAAGTGGCGACTAATATAATGATAATATTTTGTAATAATATTGGTGTGGTGATGAATTCTGTTTCCACGCATATAACCCATTAAGCACTAACACATAACTCAGTACAGTGCATGTCTGACATTCAATCAATGCAAACATGGATTTGTGTTTCCTGCAAATGAATAGTAATTCCAGTGGCATGGTCTGCAGTGGCGAAACTGAAACCTCTATCAAATGGTGTTGGTGTTATATAGCGGACTTCGCAAATATACTGACTGGATAAATTACACATTCTCGTAACTATTTCTAAATGATGTAATTGCTGCAGTTCAGTGCTATGCATAGTGTTGCGATTGGAAAAGCCTGAGCGGCCTGTGCGCAAAGCTTCGCACTGTGGCAGCAAGCAACAATAGAGATCATGCGCCGCAATCACTCTATTATTGCTTGTTCACGCCACGTATATATATATTGTTGTTCTTCACACACATCCCATTCGTGGTGAATCACACATTCAACGCAACACCACCAGAGAGGTTGCAACAATAATATAAGTAACAGTTGCATTGTCAATTTTAACGTCAGCTGTTTATGAGCTACTGCTAGTTATGTAACGTTGTTTTTGATGCTTTGTCAGGGATGGGTAATTTATTTGGCCCAGGGGTCACTTTGAGAAGGCCACATTTAGTGGAGGTCCATACCTTCAAATGGAAATAGAAGCAAGTCTTGGCGAGTTGGCCTCAGCACTAACATTTACTGTGATAATTATGAGGAAATTTCAAATTTAAAGATTTCTGCTGCATACTGCCGCAGGCCACTGAAAACATTGTCGTAGGCCACTAATTGCCCACCCCTGCTTCGTGTATTGATCACACGTTTTTATCGTTGCTCTGATTTTTTGTCAGGAAATCTACTATTAGAAGTAATCCACTAATGATGGAAGATGTAAAACTGTGCTGATTTTTCATAGGCGACACAGCCAACATCATCAGGGTTTATCAATAGTGTTCCAAGGCCTAATTGCCATGGAGAAGCTACAACATTTTTTTATTCAAAATTAGTGAAACAGCTGAAATATATACTTGTTTTGCAGGTTTGACTAAGCTTTTGAATGAAGAGAAAGCAATAGAACACTCTGTAGAAGATATTTCAAGTGATGATACTGAAGAATCATCATCAGACGAGTATTTAGTTCGTATAATGTGAAGAAATGGCTGTTGGCAATGTGTTTGATGCTTGCAAGCAAACATGAATTGTGTGTTTCTCACTAAAGCCCAAGTACAACAGAAATTATTTTTAGCGAAGATACATTATGCTTCCAAAAGGTCGTTGAATTTTGTATGACCATGCCATGTCATGTAGTAGCGTTGTGTGTTTATCTCCATTAATATTGCATGCATTTTCCACTTGACTTCATACTACAAATGTACAATATTTTTCCGGATAGTTTTGACCAAAGGGTCATTCGGAATAAGTGTAGTGCTCTGCATGATCCGAAGTCCAAAATAATGAAATATTAACTCTTCCAGTTGCAACATTTGGTTGATTTGTAGCCTGCTTTCAGTTTCTTTAGTAAACAACCTCTAGTAAGATGCTCTTTTAGGTGAATACTTTGCAAGGTTTAGGAAATTTTTCATAGAAGAAATATGAGGCAACTGCTTAGAAACTTCATGAGACGAGTTTTTTACAATCCGTTTTGTGCCAAAATTAAACTTGCATGACTCCGCTGTATCAATAAATTACGTTTGTATGTCATTAGTATAATTTTGTATTGATATGGTATTCTAATCCCTGTAATCAGTGGTGTCACGTTGTGCTTGTCTCATCTGTGTTTTGCTAAAAACCCTGCAAAAAAGCGTAACAGCAGTCAGTCTTCTGTATGTACCATCATTGCTTTAAAGTTGATGTGATGGAATATTATGGTTCCTAATTTGATGAAGCCAAATCAAGGACGTAGTTTACAACACTGGGCCCGAAATAAACATGACCCATGTGCTTCGATATTTAACAAGGCGCGATTATGGTGTAAGGCGATTTGCAACTGCCATATCGATTGGATTCAAAATTACAACTCGGCTAATTAATATTTTTGATTGACTTTATTACAAAATGTTAAATGGTAATTTCTATATCTGTATCTGCTAAATGCAGCAAAATCCTGCCAAAAATATGGTTTATGAGGAATAAATACTTAATCTTGCAAGCTTTAGCGAATACACATTACATGTTGAATTAAAGGATTTCGTGTTTAACATTATTAGAAGTGAATTTCGCAATAGACCATCAGATTATAGCTTGCATATGAAAAATATCCAGTAGTTTAATAACTCCCTGGGCGCCGAATCGCTATGGGCCGCCAAGCCACTGCGGGGACCGCCGAAAATTCCCTATTTACATGGTCGTGCTAGCAAGTGCGGTCGAAGGGAGTTTTGACGTCAAAAGAGCTCAGTGCAATTGAACCAAAACGAGAACGTTGGAGCTGTGTGTTTACATGCGCTTCTGAACGACTGGGTTGGGTGTTCTGTGCTGCGGTCCTTAGGCTAGCGGCGCCAGCTTCACGAGTAAACTTTTTGGTTGTTGTAGCGCTATAGATTTTCCAGTTACAAATGACAAGTGGAGATACAGTCTTCTGCGACAGCACTTAAGAGGCACAGTAGTCCTTACTTTTCACAAAACCCAGCTTGCTTAAGGTTGATGAAAGGCAAAAACATTAGGCCAGGATTACAAGTCATTTGTTTGCACAGGTTACTGCAACATTTCAGCATGCATCAGACAGCACAAAGGGATTATCACAATCCTACAGATCTTACTATAACACGCAATTTTCTGCAGTTGAAATACGATTAGATTGTGGTGTCCTACAGTACATTTTGGAGGCCAAGCACCATCAGCAATTAGCCTATATAGGCCACTAGGCCGTTAATTTTGTATTTAAATTGCAACAACATTTTTCTGTGGATAATATTGACATCCAAATAGTGCAGTAAAACAGCAGTCTAGCGCACTACAAACAATAGAGCCAGGCCATGTTACGTAGCCTACAGAATTTCACTACACTCCACAGTAACACAGCGGTTTGATGTCGTTATTACTGCAATATGGATTGCAAAACTAAGTTAAAACCAATCCCGTTCGTGGTGAATCACATAATCAACGCAACGCCACCGGAGAGGTTGCAACAGTACCATTTCAAAACTACAGACGTGATTTAAATTCAACCATGCATCATCCAACCAATGCAGGCGTTGTAGCGACAGCCAAACCTAAGGCAGCTGCTTCGCGAACACACTTTTACCAGGAAGCTCGCTTACGAACCATGGAACCAAGCAACTACGAGCGTGCTGTGCTCACTTTCCCGAGAGCTCATTCGATCACTCAAACAGTTGGTGATTCAGCAGTAATCGTGTCACGTGACCAGGAAATTGAGCTAATAAGCTCGCTTAAAGCGCAATGTAAAAAGCCCTAATGTTGCAAGTACTTTCTTCAATGCAGTACATTTGCTTCCGACAAACCGTACAGGTTGGAACATGGGAGCGCCAAACTTGTTTCTTGCCCATGGCGCCGTCTAACCTCGTTACGCCCCTGATTATGTCAGTCGAGATCTAAGGCGAAGGAATCCAAATCAAGCAAAATTCTTATTAAAGGTTTTACTAATGCAGAATGGCAATACCTATTTGTTTGGGTATTTTGAGCCAATAATGTTTTGTTAGTAAACGTTGCAGTTAATATGCTTTTTGGGTGCCAGGTCAGATGGTGAAGCGTCATCAGAAACCGAACCTGATCTTGCTCGCGGCGACGGAAATGTTGAGTCCAGCACAGACGAAGAAAATTCGGATGAAGAAGAAAGCAATAGCGAGCAAACTCTAAGTCATGACTGGGGTGAACTTGATGCTGACGCTCCTCGGTCAGAAGATATAAGTCGACGTCTAGCTCTGTGCAATCTGGATTGGGACAAAGTGAAGTATGTTTCCTTGCATAGAAAAAAGCAATTGCGTGGTAATAGACCAATGTAACTCCATTAGCTTGATTTATTACTCCAATCTCTTCTGAAAACCAATTTGCGTTACGCTTGTGTTAATTCATCGAGTCCTAGCACAATAATGGAATCTTACACCTATGTGCCCTTCTTTCATACGAAATCGCGTTAAGACGCGAAAGGTGTAAACTCACGAATTTCGGAAAAGTTATCAAAATACTTATTTTGGTGCATAATAACAGTAAAACAGCTCTGTTGGTCTTGTCTTTGCAAACGCGGATGTACCTGTACATCGACCTGACCGATCAGTCAGGGAAGTCGCGACACACGGAGAGCGACCAGCGGGGAAATCCCGAACTTGCGAGCAATTTGCGCCAAAATTGTTTTTTATGCCCTCGATTAATCCTTGTGAAGTTTATAAACTCATTTGCTGACTAGTTTCGTTCTCCCTTAAAATTTTCTTCAACTATTTTTTATTTGTGGCAGCCATTATTTCGTCGATTTTTGTGACAGTGAACATTTGTTACATCCAGAGCGGTAGATCTCCTTGTTCTGCTAAACTCATTCAAACCGCCAAGAGGCACGGTAAAAAGGGTGACTATTTATCCTTCCGAATATGGCGCCAAGAGGCTTGCCGAAGAAACCAAGCAAGGTCCAGCGGAATTTCGTAGCAATAATGGTGACGTTGACGAAGATAGCGATGAAAAAAACGCGATGCGCAAAAATGAGGACGCAAAGTAAGTGCTTTTCTGTTTGTGTAGGTTCCAAATAAAGTTTTTTTACTTAAAATACCGTTCATGTAATTCGATTTAAGTTAATGTATGAAAGCGTTTCACTTCAAGCCGCTAACCTTGCACCAGCAACAAGAAACGTTCGAACGTAGTCCATCGTTGCTCGCCAAGTTTCTGTGATTGTTGTGTTTGCCCAGGTATCAAATGGAGAAACTACGCGAATATCAGCTCAACAGACTAAAGTACTACTATGCTGTGGTTGAGTGCGATTCTCCTGGAACTGCTGACGCAATTTATCAGGTATTGTACTTACCACCATTTAATAAAGAACTTTTACCTGGCTTAGCATCTACTTATTTCGATGAATTTTTCGAAACAAAACTTGTGATGAATAAATTCACACGAAAGACGAGTTACCATTTTTGCATTGTTTATGTGGGCTGTACAGTACACAAGTAATGTTGCTGTGAAACGTAGTTTTGAAATGTCATGAAACGTGGTGACAAATTTTACCGGTTTTCTGGTCTTCGTTCTTTTTTAGGAATCGATTATATTCACCAAATGCAAATGACTGGAAATACTAAAACAGTTTGGAAGAACAGCAACGAAATTGTATCTGTGTGACAAGATAGTCAATAAACACGTCATTTGGTTTCGTTTTGTATCTGGCCAAATATAGTTTGACCTGATATTTCATCAAAGTTTTTTTTTTTTTGTACAGGAGTGTGATGGAATGGAATATGAATCCAGCGCTACTAAGCTAGACATACGGTTTGTGCCTGACGACATAACATTTGACGAAAAACCGAAGGACTCGGCAGATCGCATGCCTGACAAGGATCAGTACACACCCCCAGAGTTCGTCACTACTGCTCTTACCCAATCAAAGGTTAGCTGTGACGTGCAATGTTGCATTTTGTGGCAGGACTTTGGTCTAATTGACCCATAGGACTTGGCATGGGAAGAAAGGCCACCACGCATTATAAACAAGCGCTATTTATCAAACTTAGAGGAAATATTCGTTTCTCGAAGTTTTTAGTACAAACTTCAGTAAAAAGTACAAGCACCAGTAAATAACTTTCTGGGCAGAATGTTCGTCCTGAAACTCTCAGAAGAAAATCTGTTTTGCTACCGCCATCAATCGCGTTTAAACTCCAGCCGTTTTGTGGTAAAAAATAAAAGTGGATAACTAAGACTCAATGAGACCAGCATAGTATATCTTCTTCACCGTCAGATCTAAAGCCGCAGAGGGCAGAAAGTTAAGACAAGAGATTGTCAGGAACCATCAAACAGATTTTTGCTTAATTTTGGCCATTTGTCAAAAGTGTTTGTTTGGCGAAATTGGTCATTGCACAGATGAAAAATAGATGCAAATTGCTCCTAGTAAGTTAATGTATGAAGGTGTTTCACTTCAAGCCGCTAACCTTGCACCATCTTTTTGAATAAGAGCTGATGCCTGCTTTGTCGACGAAATATATACTCTGTGAGATCTTAGTGTCTGATTCTGTGCTGAGAAAGGATTTCTTTCAATAGACTTCGTTCCTAGTGCTTTTTTAATGCAAATGGTGCAATTTTTTTTAATTGTGTAAAAATAAATGTAAATTGTTTTTCTTAGTTCTTTGTTTGTGCATAAACTTCAGATTGATAATTTTTTTCTTTTGTTAATAACTTTCGGAAAATTTTCCTTTTTTTTCTTAAAATCGGTTGACATGGGTAGCTTCAAACGCTGGTATTTTCATAATAATACCTTGAAAAACAGTGCGTCAGCAAACCTACTGTTCCTACTGAAGTTAAATCAAGTGGAACTAAATGCGATCAATGAAAAGCAATAGGTTTGTTTTGTGATACAAGGTCGATCTCACATGGGATGAAACCGATCACAAGAGACTCGCAGTGACAATGCGCAAGTTCACAGAGAAGGAATTGGAGAACCTGGATTTGAAGGAGTTCCTGGCATCTTCCAGCGGATCGGATGAAGAACTTGAAGATTGCAATTCGAAAGCACCTATAAGTATGTCCGCCAGAAAAAGCCGTTGGCCGTTCGCAATTTACCCCGAGTATGCAAATCGTACGATTAAAAAATGTCGGTTACATGTTGGGAAAATGGAAAGACTGCATCTTGAGGCAGTCCAGATGTAATCTGTTTTCATGTATGAACCAAGATTGAAAAACAAATGGATTGGCAATCAGCTTGTGTGGGCAATGATAAATTGCAAAAGTTAAATGAGTTTATTTGCTATTTTGTACCGGAGATAGTAGTGTTATTATTTATTTCGGAATAGTATAAATATACGTTTTGCACATGCGTTAAAAAAGCACATATGACAAGCTTAAGCTTCACACTAAGCGACTACGACTAAGATGCGCCCCGTTTCCGTTGCAAACTAATCCCTAACGAAAAACGCATTCTCGCTGCTCTTACAATTTTTTTTAATCCACTTCTAGCTGACTTGGCAGCAGAGAGTACGCAGCTTGACCTAATTTCGAGGTAGTGAAAGCATCGTAATGCGCACATCTGCTATGCTATTAAGCAAGTTTCAACTAAAAAAAAGCATCTATACGCATGTCCGTTTCCAGAAGTAAGCATGCTGAAGTCAGCAGCAAATATTCCGAGGCCCGTGGTTAACAGATTGCATCTTTTAGATAAATTCAGCTGTTTGCATGCGAATCATCTCAGTATTTCTAGTCACAATGGTCTTTTGTATCCTTTGCCACTCAATAGTAAAAATAGTGAGAAATTGTGAACGCATTCCAAAAATATGTGTGGTACATAGGATTTCGTTTCAGGCTTACTAGCGATCTTCAGATTATCGCGCAAACGAATAAGTACTAAATATGCTCGTAAAATTTCCTTGCAAAAAATCAATTCAAACATGAAAAAAATCATTAAATACTTCGGTTTTGTTAATAATAATTTTCCGAAATTGCGATTTACAATTTTTTTGTCAGTTTAACCAGGTTTTTTTTAAGGAAAATGTTAGGTACCCGGTATTGATTTGCAGGGACCCGATTTCTCTGCTTCTAGGGACCCGATTTTCTCTGATTCTAGGTACCCGATGATAATTTTCGCTGATTCTAGGGACCAGATTTTAAATTCTAGGGACCCGAATCGGGTCCCTAAAATACCTAAAAAAACCTGGTTTAACTCTAAGTCTGCTTTTGGGTCATGAACCTAATTTTTCCGGCAAAACGCTGAAGCGCTCCAGATTTTTCTGCCCCGGCGCCTATGATTACAATACCTGAAAGTGGGCCGTTGCAATAATTGAAAAAAGGTAATCTTGAAATGTCCAATTACTTCACAATACAAAATAATTGTTGCTTGAAGTATTTGGATAGCAAACCAGTGCCAGTTGATCTACATCGAAGATGGTCTACTCTGTATTTTGAAATCGTCCAAAGTAAAAGGTGGCTGTATTGCAATCGCACTGTGTGTGAGCGATCACTTTAAAACCTGTCCCTATCATGCGTTGAATGCTCAGTGATCTTCCCATTCGACCACTTAATTTTTTCGCATACTCCCGGTTTGAAATGCGACATTTTCTTATTTAAAAAAAGCGTACATTCAACCCTTCCCACCTGACGTACGGTTGCAGAAGTGTTGATGAAAATGTTGACGACTGTCTTGTGAGCTAGTTAACAACATCTTGTGGCAACTCCTCCGGTCACGTGACATATTGCAGTGTCATTGTCGCGAGCAACCACGGAAGACCAGATTGCCCGCTACAGAAGCCTCCTTCTCGGAGATGACGAGCTTGCTGATGATAAAGCCAGTGACGTTGATATGGAAATGACGTGGGTGCCCGATCCCAGCGAACTAAAGGTTAGCGTATGGGGCCCGAGGTGTTTTCTTATTATTGGGTTTTCAGGGTGGACAGGTAGAGGTTTTAAACTGTAAAGCAATCTGCGCCATGCTTTTCCATTACCTGCGGAATCACTCCATATGGTTTCCGTGTTGATTATCATACGTGCATTATATGATCCCCGCAAATCACTCGGCAGGTACAGAGGCATGTTGGAAGACTACTGGTTGTTCTGGGAGAATGTATGCTCTGGACCTTAATCTACCCAACTTCTTTCCATTGTTGATAGACTCCAATGCTCAGTGCGAAAGTAGTTGACTTGTAATCGCGGATAACCTCTAATGTAAATTTGGAAACAGGACCTATGAGAGGGGGTACAAGAGGTGCATCGTACCCGGGCCCTGTACGTACCTGGAGGATAAAAATACGCACGCTAAGTTTTTCTGTAACCAAGCCCACAATTACTAGTGCAAGCCTGTTACCAATATAGCAATCAACCTATTTCTAAATCTTAGCATGGTAGCTGTTTTATCTATATTCTGATTACTATGCAAACAAGTTATACCAGTTTCGACGAGGGTCCCTATGGAAATGGAGTAAGGTGATCAGCGTCCGATAAAAATTTAATGCGCAAATCGCGCGTACTTGTTTTCTGGTCAGGACATGTTCACAAAGCGGTCGTTCACTGTTGCTGAACGCATTAGCTGCAGCGTAAAGTATTTTTTTAAATTGGCATATGATGATATAGGATGTCAAGGATGCTGATGATGATGATGATGACGATGTACCATCGGAAGATGAAACCGAAAAGCTACCTGTCAAAAAATCTTGTAAACGTTCTTTAAAAAATGAAGAAAGCTTCGAGGTCGATGAAAAGCAGAAAGCCGAATTGGAAATGATCATGATGGACAATGAAGATTCTAAAAAGAAACATTTTAACATGGACGAACTGATAAAACAAGAGCAGAAATCTAAAAGGAAGAGAAAACGACAAGACGAAAACGATAAACAAGAAGACAACTTTCAAATAGATTTAAGCGATTCTAGGTAAGATGCATATAAACCTAGACTTGCGAGTGCTTAGAGTTGCTCTTCAGTGCACAGGGGCGTGGGCGGGGTGAAAGGCGGCATCGCTTTCCCCAAGTTTTGAACGGCAATTATTAGGTAAAAATTGTCACGAACGAGTAAACCCAATTGTTTTTTCGAGTTGTCAATGCTTGTCTCCCCCAAAGCAATTTTTCTGGCTCCACGTCTGTCAATTCAAATTACATTTACCCAACCTTCCGCCAACTCCGCTTATTTCGTGTGCTTCCATTTGATTGTTGTGAAAATCATAATCTTCGGAGTGTGTCAGGCCCTGCATTCATTAGACTGCTGTGCGGTAATGCTTTTGCTGCGATTGTTGTTTAGGATTACGTCGCGCCGTAGCTTCGCACAACCTGCGACAATGTTCTGATCTTTACAACGCTTTATTGTAGATTTTCTGCTCTCTACACGTCTCCCGAGTTCGCCTTGGACCCTAATAACCCAGCTTTCAAAGATACGAAAGCCATGAAAATGTTAATACATGAACGACAGAGCAGATTAAACAGCACCGTTGCACCCGACGACCACAACTCGGCGAAGAAGCAGCTTTCCGAAGAAGACGGTAACGACGCGGGGCTCTCGGCTTTGATCAGTTCAATCAAAGCAAAAACGAAAATTCGATTGTCTAAAAGAAATAAAAAGGCATAACGACGTGGAGTTGGTGTTGTTGATCAAATATTTCGAGTGCAGTAACTGGATTATCGTAGGAATGTAGAAATTATAAAACAATTTAGACAGTCAATCTGATCCACACTTGAGCATTTGAAAATTTTCTGCCAAAAACTTTCTTTCTCAATCCGTCATCGGCATCTTTCTCAATCCGTCATCGGCATCTCCGCAATCCGTCATCGGCATTCTCAATCCGTCATCGGCATCTCCGCAAATTAGTACAGTAGAACTCGTCTAATTTGTCAGTTTTTCGTCGGTCCCGGCAGAATACCTATCTTTTGTGTACATTTTTGTTCGTCAATTTGCTCAATTCGTCACCTCTTTCTATCCCTACGTTTTGTTCGTCATTTGCAATTTCGCTTTAGGTGTCTAAGCAACTAGTACAGTACGTGGGGGAATTCAAACAAATTTGGGATCTTTATCTGAGAATTGTTGCACCTTGCAATTTGTTTATCGAAATTATACACGAGGTGCGAAGCGCGACCCGACTCCCCATTGAGAGAACGCGGAAAAGTTTAAAGGTGGAGATTAAAAAAATTTAAAAGGTGCTTGATTAAATGGAGGAGTCCAGATTGAGCAGAGGAATTAATTGCATTCAACCATAACGTCATAAACTTGTATTTTACTGCAAATAAGAGCACTATGTATGTATACGAGTTACTATGATAAAGCATACAAGCTTGTATGAAAGACTTTTCACCTGTTTGCATAATTCGTCACTTTTTTCTAATCTCCTTGAGGTGACGAATTAGGCAAATTCTACTGTAATATGATAACGTCGAAACAATCAGTTATATCTCACCCTATAGCAGTGGTTCCCAAACTTATTCTGATCGCGTGTCATTTGTGGATCCTGTCACCTTGTTCCAGGGAAACTCAATCTACCAAATGTTGGCGTTGGAAGGATTCCAGGGGGGCACTAGGGGAATTTTCTAGCGAGGGGAAAATTTGTTTTCTCCCACTCGAAACTAAGAAAACAACCTTTTTTTGCAGAAATTTTCAAAATCCAGGGGGCCTTGACCCCACCTTCCGACGCCCGTTCTGCCAAATACAAGGTGTCCATAAAGTCCTGCACACATTTCAAAATGTAATTGCGAAGTAACTAAAGTAGATAAAATCATACAGTTTTTTGCAAAGTGAAGTTTGTTTATTAAAGTTTAAAATTAAAAAATTTGGAGTAGTTTAAGTAATAGCCATATTTCAAGAATTTGCTTTTTCATGCTATTGATAGACTTCAACATGTGCTCCATCTGTTGCTCTCAATATGTCAAGGCGATACTCAATTTCGCGCCAAGTGTTCTTCAGCATTTCTTAAACCATCTCTTGATGCTGTTAGTGTGAGGAGGGTCTTCTCCAAACTCACTTCTAAATTTACGTTGTACTGCAGTTGGTGATTTCAATTCATGGTACCAAAGAACACACTGTGCTTTTTGTTGAATGGTCAACATGTTTCATACTTTGTTGCAAACTTACGCCTTTATTAAAAATGACTTATTCTTGCTTATCTTAACAATAAAATAACCTGTAAAAAATAACGAACAAACTTTATGGTAGTATAATTCACTGTCGAAAATGTAAAGTTTCTACCTTATGTGGTTTTTGCGATATAAAAATTTTTAATGTGTGCAGGACTTTATGGACACCCTGTATCATTCGATCAAAAGTTTCGAAAATCAAAACTGACGCATGCGATGAACAAAATGCCTGTGAGAATTATAATGGCCAATAGGGGACGTACACAGAAATTCAGGAACTTATCAGAACCCGATACACAAAAACTAGCTGTGAATATGCAGGTTGTTCCAAATTGTAGGGGCATACTTTGCCGCAAAATCGGTGGCTCTGAGACAAAGGTAGAGACTTCCGTACTCTTGTGAACATTGCCTACCCATCAATAAGCACAATACGGGTTTGCTCTCAGGTTCACGAGCATACCCATCGCCCACTTAGCCAGGAGAAAGTGACTGCGGTGTGCCGTAGGTAGAAATGGAATCATCGGGCCATACTTCTTTGAGGACGAAAGTGAGAATCGGGTAACAGTTAACACTGACTGTTACTTTGCACTCATACGGACCATGTTCATTCTCACACCGAGAAGGAAAAGGGGAGTAGATATCTACTCCGTTATCTACCAATAAGATGGTGCACCACCCCACTGTTCCGGCAGATCTTTGGAATTCCTCCGCCGGTATTTCCCGCCTGGTGATAGACTCATTTTACGGCGCACTGACTTCCCTTGGCCACCCTACTCACCTGTCTTAACCCACCTGACTACTTTCTCTGGGGGTACCTCAAGGAAAGGATCTATAACAATCCCCAGACTCTGGCAGCATTGAAGGACAACACAATACGGGAGATCAGAGCCATAGGTGCCAACATGTTTGGACGAGTCTGACAATTTTAACGATCGTGTTGGAGTAGTTACTCGCAAGACAGGTGCCTGGATACTGGATAGAACATGTTACCAACAATTAAAAGGACAGGACACTAAAACTGTTTCAACGTCAACCACAATTGGAGGACATGATTTCCCATTATTCTGTTGTTTGGTGAAAAAATTTTCATTTGAGTAAAAAAGAGATCAAAAACAAAATAGGGCGCTTTTTGGAACACCCTATATATTTTTTGTGAAGAGAAACAGAAAGTAGGCCTATCCACGTACCACACTGAAAGCCTTCGCGTACGTATTTGTAACCACCTTCTACACCACGTCGCCACTTATGTCCACTGGTGAACTTACCTACTTGCGAGTAAACTTGCATCTCTATGAGGTCTATCTAAACACCAGAAAACGATGGTGTTTGTGAAGAATATTTAGCATGAAATACAGCGATGTTATGTCCCGTCTAAGAAGTCCTGAAATGCGCAGATAATCTTTTTGATTGATATGTTGTGCCTACTGCAACTGTTTTTGGTCATCGGTCGCGTCGCATCTATCAGTATGTTTCATTTCACAAAACAGCCACGTAACAATCGTTAACAAAGGAATACAACTGAATTATTGGGCAGTTCGAAAAATGACATTACCAACTGGAATCACGTCATGCTTGTTTTATGAGATCACCAAGTCATCTGATCATCGAGAGCTGGTTCGCATTAAGCGCGCTAAGTTTCAAATGGGGAGAAACTGGTAATCGTTTGTTCATGCATTTCTGTGACTCAAATCACGGAATAACACAAATGCAGCAATAAAATCAAAGAGCAGAATTTAAATACATGCTGATTAGAATACAAAAACACTGCATTTCATGTTGCCAACTCGGAACTATAACAAAAACATTTTTTACCAAAGCCCCCTGCACCCCCCTTCCGACGCCAATCCTATTGCTAGCACAAATAATCTTTTATTAAAGAAGAGGGCTAAGAAGACGTTTCACATGTCATAAAAGGAAAGTAACAAAATTCATCGAATCAATGTCAACTAAGACGGTGCATGGGGTGGGATGAGCAACCGGAGAGTTAAAAGATATGAGGGAAAGGAGTGGCGTAAACCCAATATTACAGAAAAGTGACAAGCATGTGAAATGAAAAGCAACAGGAATATTGGCAAAATGGCAGTACGTTTTTGTATTTTTCCAAATTAATAAAGCGAGACAGATTTCATATTTTCGGAAGTATCATACCAAATATTGGGACCAATAAACTTCAAACAAAGCTCAGCAAGTGACGTTTTTATTCTGGGAAAATGATACTTTGCAAAAGAGCATTCCTTGTTTGATATTTGTGGATTGATGTAATGTCAGAAAAGTAGTTCACCATTATCAAATGAGTGCTGTATATGAATTTGGCCACTGACAATTGAAATAAGTCTGGAATATTTAAAACTCTGTGCTGGGAATACAGTTGTTTTAGCTTTGTCATATTAAAGGGTTCTTACAGGTTTATTCTGCAACCAAATTAGAGAGAGTAGTTTTACTGGGTCTTCCGGTTATGTATTGAGTTAATTAAATAGAAATGAAAACAGCAAAGTAAACAGATTTGAGCACTGAAATGTTGGCATAGTGTTTTAATTTGAAAAACATTCCACATGATTTGGTGAGTTGTGTTACCAAATTGTGAATGTGAGAATGAAACTTTTCAGACCAACAGACGTGGTCTGTTATATAACGGAACCGTCATTAATATATATGCTGTCAGCGCTGAAATTTCCTAAACACAAACACTGAACTTCGCCTATTTTGAACGAAGAGCTCGTGTTCAGTACAAAAATCATCACTCTAATTGCGAATTTGGCCAACTTTTATTGCGTAGTTCCATTTACGCATTTTCCAAACAAGGATCAATGCCAAACATAATAGAAGTTGGACAACATCACAACTGTGAAAAGAAAAGTAGTTCTTGCCGAAACGCCATTTAGCTTAAGCTATGATGCGCGAAAGTGATGATGGTCGCAGACGCATTGCCTAAAAAGACGAGTTACGGACTTCATACATCAAGGAAACGTCATGAAACGATATCGACAGGATTTTGGCCGTAATCGGACTTCAAACGATGTATCAAAACAAGAAGAGCCGATGGCGTGACGCCTTGAATCCTGGTGGCGGCTGCAATGTTTTGCGGTCGCGCTTTGGCCAACTTTTCGCGTATTTCGAGTTTAACATTAAGCTTGGCGTAATCAAAACAATTCGGTATGAGGAGATTTTCCTCTTTCCGTAACGCGCGTATTTCTTGCTCTTGAACCAACGCCAGAGCAGAGTAGAGCGCTTCGGTGCACACTCGCTGCTGCAATTTCGCGTCGAAGTCTTTGAACTCGGTAAAATGACTGAGGAACTTCTTTTTCTGTTCGGGTTCTCTCAAGTGCGCGAGAAACTTAAGACCCGACACCCCTTTCGAAACCACGCTTGGCACTGAGCCCGAAATGGCGCTCCAGTGGTCCGTGCTTTTCCTGATGTCGTTTAAATATTGCACGGCGTGATTGAGTTTATCCAGACGACGCTTCGCGTTCTGCATCCGCGTCACGCTGACGCAGCCAGCGTCATGAAAACCGCGCAAGGTGAGGCGCGCGTCGGCATTGTCCGGACGCATCGAAAGGCGAAATTCGGCTCTGCTCGTGAACATTCGGTAAGGTTCGTTTGTACCGAGCGTGGTCAGGTCGTCGATCAGGACCCCGATGTAACCTTCGCTGCGTTTAACCGTGAAGTCTGTCAAGCCTTTCGCTCGGCGAGCCGCGTTTACACCGGCGATCAAGCCTTGCGCTGCCGCCTCTTCATAACCAGTCGTGCCGTTGATCTGACCGGCGAAGTACAAGCCAAGAACTTTGTACGTCTGCAAGGTTTGCGAGACCTGTCGCGGATCCATGTAATCGTACTCGACGCCGTAGCCAGGACGGGCGATCTCGGCCTTCTCCAAACCATCCACAAGACGTACAGCTTGCTCTTGGTACTCCACTGGCATGGTGCAACTGAATCCCTGCATAACAGAAAGCCATACAGGAAACGCCCAATCGAATCTGCTCACACACAGGTAGCCTAGGCATGTCAATGCTTCTATACACAGAAAGCGGCCAGTTGCATTGAATATATTTTATTGACATATGATGTGGCTCTTAGGCTCGATACTTTTCTTTGTAGATACATCGCTTGTAAAGGAAATTTAGGAGTGAATCTTAATTCATCATAGTGTACGGCTGTACGCAATGTTTGTTGGCGATTGCAAAACACTTTAGACAAAATCACTTCCCTCATGTTCAATCACATCAAAACTTAAACCAGTCGACTATGTTTCCCAGCTACACCATTTCATGCGATGAGGGTAAGAGATTTTATAACCTGCTGATTCTGCCAGTGGGATGACCAACTGTTTAAAACTTCGTATATAGACAAGGCCACGAGCTTATTACACAATTTGACGCAGCAACGAGCGCCCGCAGTCCAACAACAAAGCCATCACAATACTCTCGCGTGTCGCTTTACGCTTACTAGAATACAACTACTTCGTGTTTACATCAATAAACCTAACGAACCTGCAAATAAATCACTTCCGGTTCGAGGCCCTCTGGTTCCAGCCAGCACATGTGCTTGTCCTGTTCAAACTTCAATACTTTTGATTCGATGGAAGGGCAGTACCTTGGTCCTCGAACTTCTTCCGCCACATGTTTGTTTAAATGCAACGTATCTGCAGCACGTTGTTTATGTAATCTGATCAGAAAACACGACACAAGTTCTGCCAGGACTAAGGTGGAAACCAAGTGTTGGTCGCCCAGCTTGAAAAATTGAGCTTTGAAATGCCGATTTCGCCATCTTTGTACAACAGATTGACCTGAGAATTTAGCGTGGAGAAGAACAAAAATTCACCACCAAACATTCAGAAAATTGCGATGACGAAATCGTACCCACACCAATAATTATTAG
>Ga0210059_1005888_pt1 | contig 19701 bp, 16 predicted proteins | sample Ectturendosymbi2_FD_188042 | JGI IMG/M metagenome (GOLD analysis project Ga0210059, IMG submission 188042) | Ecteinascidia turbinata endosymbiont from Florida, USA - Sample 2 (SPAdes) (version 2) | ecosystem: Host-associated > Tunicates > Ascidians > Unclassified | place: Key West, Florida... | reverse complement strand
CTGAGTTGTGCCTCATTGAAGTGTAGCCACCTAGTTTGCATATGAGGCTGTGATCCACAGAATTTGTCTCTCCACAAGCACAGTGAGTGGGTATGCCTTTCACCTTCCATCCATATCTCATGCAGATTGCATCTGTGAATTCTTGTTTATTCAGTGCATATCCAATCGCTTTGATTGGCAAGGCTGACAGCCAAGAAGATGCCCCTTTTTACATTGCTCCTTTTATTAGTTGTTGTGACTGAGAGGTCATTTCCGCCAAAAGTTCATCACAGATGTTTTTGCATTTTTCTTTTGTCGTATTCTGTTTTTTGTGTGTCTGGTGAACTGCTGGTCTGAGGGGTTGTAGTCAAGATCGAGCTTTTGAGTGTAGATTTTGGCTGTTAGTTTATTAGTGATCTGAGTGGAGTGCTCGTATTCCATTTTGGCAGTTTCCCGAGGATCTGTCAGACCTAGCTCACCATGCCTGAGAGGAAGAGCGAGTATTTGTCTTTCGGCATCACTAACTTCTCTTCCTACAAGAACAGGAATCAATTGATCTCTGATGGCGTTTTCAAGTGGTTCAAACAATTCACTTGCATCGGGCACTGTTCTTTGAAAATAGGTCCATCTGGAGGATAGACCTTCGGTGAATGCTGAGTATGCTGCTTAAGGGTCATCTTGTGCGTATTTTGAGAGTGATTGAAGGTCTTTTACCCAACTGTCAACCTTGTTTTTAATGTATTGTTCCCTGAATTGATTCTGTCCCAATTACTGATCTAAGGAAGCATTCACCTTGGTCTGTGATTTTGATTCCATCACCTTTGAAGATTTTTTGAAGACACCTTTTGAGTTTATAATTAGGCTTTTGGACTGGGATTGGGTTTAGCATTTACTTGAGATTTGGGTTTTGTGTTAGTGTTTAAAATTAGGGTTTATAGTTAGCGTTTAGGGTTACGGTTCAGTGTTAGTGTCTAAGGTTTAGGATTAGCGTTTGGTGTTGATGGTTAGGGTTTGCAGTTAAGGTAAATGGTTAGGGTAGGCTATAGGGTAAAAATAATTATGGCCACCTCAATCCTTTATCTGAGAATCAACTGACATGTATTGCAGTGATCAGCAAATTTGTTTGATACGTTTTTTTAGTCTTTTTAATGCGAAAACCGGATATGGTCGTTTAGACAAATTACCAAAAGTTTAGATAATTCACTTTGGAGTTTGAGCAGGAATCAGGGTCCAAAACTTTAAAATGTGTTGGAGCGGAGTCGAGTATATTCAGCCAAAGCAAGGTCGGAGTCAAAAATTTCAGACTCCGTACATCTCTGGCGGGTGTGACCTTATCCGAAGCAATTTCAAAAAAGTCTAGGACTGGCACCTCAGACATGTTTTGCAATATCTGAACTTCGAAAGAATGAACAGATTTTGTGAAATTTGACCTAAGTGAATTGCGTGGCAAAATCAAGCTAAGTCGTTCATAGAGGCCTTTTTCCCAACTTCTACTTGTGTTTTGAGTGTAATGCACCTTTGACAGACAGTAAAACTTGTTTTTTGTCTGGCTTAACACGACTGTTATCAAGTTCCAGGTTCAGCTCATATCTCATCACGAGGCTGGTGAATGGCTGAGGCCACAAAGTTTGACAGTAAAATTTCACGATCATATGTGATGTATCAAATATGAAAGTAAACAAGCCTGCAAGGGGAAGGAAGAAGTAATGTACATTGATAATTATATTTAATATCTAAGCCTGGCGAGATATAGGTACGACACACTTATTTCGAATAACAGTTAACTTGCACATGCAGTAAATTCCTAACGAAGTCAGTGCTTGTTTGCGAAATTAGGCTAAAAAAACTGTTTGTCGATCAAGTTAGTGCAAATAGTCAAAAGGCTGGGAGAGGAGATTTCTTTCAATCGATTTTGACATATCGTTTAGAACCAATGTGTGCAGTTAAGATAAATATACCTAGAATTTTTAAGTGAGAAAATAGGCCTAATGGTTGTACAGAGTGCTTTTACCCATCTAGGTATTGTTTTCTGTCTGTGGCGGTGCAGCTGCTTTTGCAAATAAACCTCTCAAGCAGTGGACTGGACATAATAACACATCCAATGTGGGTGATTTGCAAGTGCATTGTGGTTTAATATAGGTGACGGTTGTTGGAGAGAATGTAAACAAGATCATGTTCACCAGTTTAAAGAAATTGCACAGTACGTATCATCAGATCATCAGCCTGGTTCAATTGTACTGTTGGTTTAGTGCAGTGATTTTCAAGCTGGAGGTCGTGAACCATTTTCGGAGGGGCCACCGGTAGATATTTATGTACACAACTGTATTACATTTGCTTCATTCAAGTTTTAGATGGGAGTTGTTGGGTTAGAGTGGGTTGTTGTAATGGGTCGCAGTGCAAAAAGTTGAAAACAACTGGTTTAGTAGAACAGTAAGCAACGCACAACAAAGACAAGAACAGTCATTCAGGACTGTATGAGGGCAACCACTGTCTGAGAGAAAAGGTTCACATTTGGCTAAGAGGTTTGCATGCAGCTGATTTCATTTATTGCCTTTGTGATGACTGTTTTTGTCGTTTGTTTATCAGAAAATGTTGCATGTGTATGTGTTGGAAAAAGTGAAGACCATTTTTTATTTTTCTTGGTCATTCATCAAAAATGGTTGATGAAAAGTTTTTCGTTAAAAATGGGCGTATTTTAGGAAAATCTACAAAGGGCATCTAAGTTTCTTTTGATCTTGATGGCATTTTTGGACACCAGCCGACTTACAATAATCTTAGAGCGAACACTGTCACCTGTATGCTTACCTCACTTCTTCATCTGTATAATTATCAAATGTTCTGCTTGCAGTATTTGCACTTTATTTAGTTCTTGATTTATTTTTTTCACTTCATTCATGGAAAGTTATTTATTGTCATGTGTCCTTCGACTTGTTAAGCTAGGTTATTTTTGACCAACTGTCATAATTTTGTTCATGTATGTGTGTGAAACAGAAAGGAGTCACGCAGATTATTTTGGGTATTTGTATGAAGAAAAATCTTTACTAGTTCTCTCAAATGAATGGACCTTGAAGCAAGAGCATATGTTAAGAAACATCCAATAGAATGTATATTCTTCAGTGAATTTCATCACAAACAAGGTCCTAAAATAACTTTTCAAGTAAGTTGTAAGCCTAGTGTTGCAATTAGTTCAACTTGCTTTTGTGTTTAGTTCATTGGTGAAGTGTAGAATTGGAAGCTAGATTTGAATTTCAGTGTATGCAGAACTCAGTTTGCATGACAGTCTTGTATTCACATGGAAAGAACCAGATCTTCCACTTTCAGAATAAGCTGATTTTAAGGTACTTTGATGGTCAACCTGTCGCAGGATTCATACTGTACAGTGTGCTCTCATTGGAAAAATTCGTTAAACAGACATTTTCTTTGAAATTCATTAACTTTGGGACACTGTAGCTTTGATTTCTACTTGCTTATGACTTATTGATTTGTAAACGCTATGTTCACTTTTTGTCAGAATATGTCTGGTTTCAAGATGAGACTTCCCTCATTTTAAGCTGATGTAGCCCTAGTTCTTAATGAACACTCTTTGTGCTTTAATGATGTGTTGATGTGAGGTTGTTCTGTCAATGCTATTGGGTAAATCATTTTTTGCAGTGCCTAACATTTCATTTCTTCATATGAAATTCATCACATACAGTACCTTGAAAATCTGATAAAGTTTTGTTATGACCCAGATAATTGTTTAAAAGTAAGTCGTTGCATGTTCTGCTTCCAACATACTAATTCTATGAATTTTTACTAAACTTTTCTACAGTATCCTGATGGTTGCATAACCAAGGAAAATGGTCTCTTGGAAGCAGTGATCAATTATATCATTCCTAAGCCCGATTTGAAGGAAAAGCTTATTACAGTGTAAGTTCTACTTGAAACAGATACTTGCACAATACACATACTTATGGCATTTTTGGGTTACCACAACCCTAAACAAAGTTCCATGGGTGGGTGAACTTTGTGAAATTTCCAATTACTCGTTTACAAACTTGCTTTTAAAGTACAATATATGATTATGTGGTAGGCATTCATGTTTTTTCATTACGTTTTGGTGTTTGTTTTTGTTTTTTCACAGAAATATTACAGCGCAAATACTTAAGTGGTTCTGAGGTTTTGTAGATTAATGTTTCTGTGTTTTTTTGTGAAAACTAATATGAAACACATATAGGTTTAATTTTCATATATGACCAGCTGGCTTTTGATAGTGCATACCTCACATACTTCATGAACACCAATGTGCCCACTTGATAAGCTGCTGATAAACTAAATAGAAACCACCCAGTTGTTGTCTTTGATATTTTTATAACTTTTTGTGCTTCAAATTATGTACATTGCACCCTGATTTTTCTGACTTTGATTGCACAGGTTAGATCAGTTGTCACCAGGTTTAAAAAAACTTTCCTCTGATTTTGTATAAAAAATGAAACTCAAGTGTGCTTGTCTGTCACACTCTACCAACTCACAAATCTGTTGATACGTTACAATTTCTTTAATAATGTTAGCATTTCATTGTAAGTCGAACACTGGAATTTAATAATTTTATCTGTGATTGCGTTTTGTATTAAGCTAAGTCTTGCAACACCACGTGCCAGCTCCTATCCTAATTAAAGCTTTCCTTTTTTGCAGAAATGCTGTTGGCAAGAAAGTCATCGGCTGTCCTGTGTGCATTGATGATTCCCACTACCCCAGAAATCAATACATGTTTAATTTCGGGCTCGTTATGGACAAAGCACACAAAAGTTCGCCGTGTATCCCTTTGGTGAGAAAGCTGGCCAGCTACATGATCGAAGTGGAAAAAGAAGATTACTTTGTGTCGAATGAAGAAACGAAGCAAAAAATTCCTGGTGAGAAAAAAGGCGCAAGTCTCCATGCATTGTGCCGTCACTAGCACATGCATTGTGCCGTCACTAGCAACCAGGACTGTGGATCCAGAACCAAAAAAATTTGAACGGTGGAGCCGGAGCCTGAAATTTGAGTTCCCGTTCGACTGACGTATTTTGTGGAGCAAGCCAATTGTACAAATAATTCAATGGTTTTAGTTTTTAATGGGCCAAATCGTAATGGAGCCGGAGCCCGAAATTTGAGTTTCGGATCTAAAGTCCTGCTAGCAACCCTACCAAGACAGCAGAGGCATAAGCATTTTTTTAAATCAAAAGGTACACGCATATTGCAGTATCCCCAAAGCTTGCCGTAGGTAGGACGGAAAAAGGCCATTAATGATATTTAGTCGAGATTTCCCACAAAAAAAAACACTGTTCCGCCGATTTTGAAAATTTCATTTTTTGCGCAAGTTTCCGCGTGATCCTGCGATGGTGGACATCGCCAAGCGCTGCCAACATCCGATAAGTAAAAAGCACAAGCCTTCTAAGCGTGGAACGTGCAAAACGTGCGACGTTGGAGCGGTCGTGTCCTCCGAAGATATAAATCCTAGGAGCAAGAAAGCATGCCTTACCGCACACAATTTCAATAACACACATTTTACTTCGGAATTAAGAATGGATCCTGATAAAAAAAATCGAAACTCAGCTCCAGCATTTTCCTGACTACTGTCAACGAATTCAAGTTTGACTTTTTTTTCGTTAATGCAACTTGTTGTAAAACACTGTTTCGGTAGAGCGGTGATCTGCAGTTGCTTTGCAGGTGGTTGCTTCTGTTGTTATGCTAGGGGCCAGGCTGTTGCAGAAACTGCTTTGTGCTGTTGATTTTGTTATCAATGCCGAGTGATGCTAAGCCTCCTGACGTAAGCCTCTACCTGAACAGTTATAATACCGACCATCGTGACATGTACAGCTAAAGACATTTTATTTTGATGCATTCTTCAATCTGCTTCAACCACGAGACAGGTTTTGTCGTCATGTTGGCGGGATGGTAATTAAATACTATTGAGGTCCAATAAAACCTTACAATTGTGTTGAGGCTGTGATTGTTTAAAATTGAACAGCCATTTTGCAAAATAAACAAAAGGTTCACCAGAAAACAAATTTGTATTGTTTGAGGTAAAAGTGTTAGGGCAACTTGACCTTAAACAACCACATTCGACGGCCATGACAGGTCAAACATTTTACAAACTATCTAAAGGACGTATGTGTATTTAAAATCACAAACATGTAATAAAATATCACCAAACGTGCCAGTGTGATGTACATACTGTTACCATAGAAGTTGGTCAATGTATAGGACACAAAAATTAATATATAAACTATTACAAAAACTACAAGTATTAAATATGATAGCAGTGAACGAGCCATCAAGAACCCTATTTGTCATAGATTCTTTGGTAATCTTCTGATTTTCATGAAATGTAAAATGTTACGCCGCAAGTCGTAGCTGTTTTGAATAAAAATCAGCACGAGTACAAGCAGCAATACACAGCGCAAGCTTTTTGTTGTTTTGCGTCGTGAGTCAGCAAACCTTTCTTTCCCACACAATCGTCCCATTAACTCCGGCTTTAAGTTCGGGTGTGCTGATTAATTGCTGAACGGTCGACATCCATTTGCACAACAGACATCGGGCGCCTCATTGGAAAGAGGTAGGGAAGGCATGCTGCGATTAGGGGACATGAGCTCCGTCATGGGTTGAGTTGATTTTATTTGGCGATAATTAATATTCAGCTAGAAAAAACACAAATCAGTGCAAGGACGCCAGGGCATTGAAGGAACCGGAAGGTTGTCGAGTCGATGCCCCTCAGCAGTTAAATTAGTTTTGTTACTGTCCGGTTTCAACTCGTGGTGGTGCATATATGTGGGAAGGAGCTGCTAGATGATCAACACAGTTGCGCAGATGGGCGTGGGAAGGAGGGATCTTTCCCCCTGGATTTTGAAACTTCATATTTTGCTGTTAACTTCTTTAGTATCGAAGTGTTTTACTCATAGTTTCGGAGTTGGTAACATTGTCCCCCAAAACCTGGAAAAATCCTGTCGGACGCCCATGAGTTCCGCCGTTGACAGATCGTCATCAAACTCAAGATATAGCGGGGGCAAAAGATCCACGACCCAAACGCGGCAATGATCCGCCATTCCGCTGGTACTGCTATGTTTTAATGCACAGCAGGCTGTACCGTAGCCTAAGACTTATTTAGAAAATACATCTGCATTCCCATCGGGGGGTATTTGAGCTGCGTGCTTTCAAAATGCACTTATGGTTCCGGAATCATAGGAAGAGCACGTGCTATTTTGCTTGGAGTTTGTTGTAGGGCCAGACACGATGTACTAAGGGTTGAGGCGCAAAGCTATGGTTCTAGTTTTAGTTGCAGGAAACAACCAGTGAATTATAAAAACTAGGTCAGGAGCGCGTAATTACTTGTTGTCCTCTTCATCATAGACTTACTGAAGCAGATGCACATCCAACTGAACGAAGAAGGAAGTTGCGTCATAACTGTCAACGAATCAACCACTGTATACCTGACAGTCTTCCCTCCCGCCATCCTCCCCCCTCCAGTTCGTGACTATGACGTGCCCATACTTAACATCGACGCAAGAGACTTTGATGCTAGCGAATGGGATTTGACCACGCAACAGGTAGGTATCTGCGCTCCGACACGGTTGACCAAAAACGCTCGGGAACTGTTGACATTTGAAAATGGCACGTACAGGCTTGGCAGTCGGAAAGATTTTTTCCAGGGGGGAAATACTACAGTGGGATTTTTCCAGATATAGCTTCATAAAGATTTTTCTAGAAGAGGTTCAAAAATGGCAAAATTTCGCTTTTCCTTCTTGAAACTAAGAAAACAACCTTTTTTGCTAAAAATGTGATGGGAAAATGTCAAATTTCAAAACCAGGGGGGCCAAGGCCCCCTCCTTCCGACCCCCATGATCACAGGCAATTAACAAGGCTTGTTCGTCTCATCAGATCCTCCCCTTTATTGACGGCTTTCGTCACGTTCAGAAGGTAGCCCTGATGGCCGACGTGGACCCGGAGTTGGCCAGGATATGTGTCCAGAATCTCGCCTTCTACAAATTCGTCCGACTCATCTCCGTGTTCATGTACTCGAATGTTTACGTCGCCACGCCGAAAATAAACCGGTGAGAAAAGCTTTGCTCGTTCCATCGCTTCTGAGTTCTTACTTCGCAGCCTAAAGAAAGAAGAGGGGGACGTTTCCATGCCGACCGCAGCCGTGTGTGGGGCGATGGAGGCGGGAATAACTGAGGAAGGTTTCTTATCATATACGCTCCCTTTGATGTAATTACGAGTTGATGTAATTATTTAAGACGCACTCAGTCGAGAGCGCTTGAGTGCTGTGCTGAGGTTTCCCCCCCATTTGACGCCATGACTCGCAGCGCGGAGTTATTCAAACCCCCTGAGTTTGTGACTCAGCAGGACTCGACTCGTGTATCCGCTGAAGTCTGAACCTTTTCGACTTGAAACATGAAAAGACCTTTTGCGTATTCATGTCCGTGGACGCAACGCGGAGTTTAAGCGTAATGTTATCGAACCGCGGGATCTTCTTCGCGCAGAGTTGGCAAAGCCATGGTGTCGTCATCATTATTTTCTTCAAAAGGTTTTATACTTAAAATGTGTCTCGTCTATTCCGGTGTTTAAACAACTCAGTTTGTACCAACGACAATGACGCTCGGACCTGTTCGTAACATTTCGGACATGTTCGTAACATTCCGGACCTGTTCGTAACCGGTAAACGACGATGACGGACTGGACATTGTCAACAGCGCTGTCGACACCCCCCACTTCAGACAGAAAATATACTCAAGTTGAAGACGAGACTAGATGACTTGCGTGTATCTAGTGCTAGTATTCGGTGTAGCAAGCCTATCTGCTGCAACGGGAAAGCAGTTCAAACGGCCCCTGTTTTTTGCCCAGCCTAATGGACGACGAAGAACTGCGGACGGCCTGCTTGCAATACGTCGCCAGGAACCCGCACCAACCCCCCACACTAAAGGACGTGATGACCCTCTATTGTGGCCTGTCGCCCGGCGTCGAAGTTCAGGACCTGTGCCTGCGTCATCCGGAGGAAATATCGAAAGTGAACGAGCAGTAAGTCGGAAGAACGTCCTCGCTAGACGCTTGCTAACTCTTTTCAGTAGGGGGGTGGCGCTGGTACGCTTTATGCGTCACAAGCGGTAGGTTTGACCGATCGCGCGGTGCCAAAGCGAAGCGTCACGAACCAATCTGGCGGCTGCTTTTGCGAAACTCTTTGTTCAACTCGCAGCGCGTGAGTCGAAGATTATTTCGGGGGGGAGTGACAACAGTGGTGACATTTCATTTTACCAACTCCGAAACCATGAAAAAAACATTGTTCTACTAAAAATTTGATCGGAATAAATAAAATTTTCAATATCCAGGGTGGCCTTGATCCTCTTCCGACGCCCATGACTGACAAAACCGTTTGCCTCACATAGATCTATCATCAGCCCATGTTAGTTATGCCCCTTTGGTAGGAGTGTGAGTTACGCGATTGGAGATTAGTCGTCGTTTCGATCTTAAACTACACTAACAGCATAAGAGTGCAGTGGCACGCAGAGACGGATCCAGCCAGTAAGGTTAGGGGGGGACGGTTTCAGTAATATTTGGCAGTCAAGTCTCACGAGTTCACTACTGTAAGAGAGACGAAATATACTTCACAACACTGCTGTGACAAAACAATGGACGACAAAATGGCCTTATATCGCGAATGCTGTTTTCCGAATTGTACAAAATCATGGTGAATAAAGTTACTTTCGTAGGTTTTTGGGAATGAAGTTAATGCCCCGATCGCCTCCCTGGTAGCACGCCCGATATTTTTCACGTTTAACTCCGCCCCTGTTCAGAAACAAGTCCTCTTCTACTTGACCGTGATGGCACTGTTTGATTCTGGTGCGAAACTTTCGAAATTGTCATCGGTTTGACCAAAACCTGCGCCTTGGTCGTCAAACAACACGAAAAGTTGCTGTCGTTTGTTTGGGGGGATTCAAATGCATTCTGTTAAAACTCCTAAGATTGCCGAGCGTTGACAACGACTAGCAGCAGCTTAGCGAAGGCAGGTTCGCAAATTACTGCATATGTTAGTTTCCGATACCGGAGCAAAACTTCGAGGTGTGATCGCGACATTTAAGTGTTCGAAAACACGTCAACATGTTTACTTTTTCTGCCATCCGACAACCGTCTGTTGACTTTTTTTCTGTTTCAGGAAGCTGGTTCAGTTCGGATTGCTTCACGAAATCATCAGGAAGATAAACATGTACCCGGTCCATTTGAAACCGACCCAAAATCACAAGGTAGGCGATCAGCGACTTTGAAAAACTAAACCAAAATACAAGATTTCTTCAGAAGAAATCTTCGTTGGCCAAAGTCTCAGCGTTCTGTTACTCGAACAGTATCTTTCGTGCACGCGCGACCTTTTGCGATCGCTGCTTGGCGTGTTTCAGTCTCCCTTGCATCGCGTGTCTACACTTCTGCGTGCGCGTTCCTATGTCATGAGTTAAATTTGTAGATGAGCGAAAGCTTCATCAAATCTCGCCGGTGCTTCGCTTTCGTCGCATTTTTAACCTGCGTCACGCATCACTTTTGCGCAGTCGCCTGTGCACCGATGCGCGACCGGGCAGTACTCCTCCGAGGAGATCTGCTGCAGGCTGGGAATCGACCACAACGACCTGCAGAGCAGAATGGAACAAGACCCTAACATCGTGACCTTGTGGAAGTGAAAACACAACAAAAGAAAGTTTAACCCGGGACCAGAGAAAGCCCTGATGTGGTCGCGCGGCGGCGCTGGGACGAGGACAACGGCCAGGACAGCACGCCAGCGATTTTCTTCGCTCAACTTCAAACGCGAGACAAACCTGCGCCAAGTTCAATTGTGGGAAATTCGAAAAAGCTCCCCGCGAAGCGGTATTTTGCTCTATCTTCGTGTGCGTGTCTGTCGAATAAGATGCTTCGGCCCCCCGTACCACGCGCGTATAGCTGTGACGCGAGCTTCACTTCGTGCTCTTATGTTGCTGCACAGAACGCGGTGCCTCTGTGCAATGCCTGTTTAATGGAACAAGACCCTAGCATTGTGCCCTGTGGAAGTGAGGAAAAGAAAGTTTACCAGGGGCAAAAAACTCAGATGGTCGTCTTTTTACCAGGGGCAAAAAACTCATTTTACCAGTTGTAAAAAACTCGGGTGGTCGTTTTCGTGTGAGGAACGCGAACGACACGCATCATTGGTGATGCGTTACTTGCGCCGGAAAATTAGATGCCTCAGGCCTGTTTTGGCCCGAATCGCTATGACCACTGATGAGATTCCACCAGGGGGGTAACGAGGGGGCTATGGGGGCGCCGAAAAGTTCTAACAATGTCACAAGTTCCTTCTTCAATACAGTACATTTGCTTCCGAATGACCTCAGTCTCGAACATGGGGCGCCAAACTTGCTTCTTGCCCCGGGCGTCATGTAACCTCGGTACGCCCCTGCATTCGACCGGTTCGCAAGAACCTGCTTTTGGGATTTCTCTAATCCCGATGTTGTCAAAATTTTCCCCATTACATCTTTTTACTTTGAACTCATTTTGGCACATCTCCCATAGATCTGATACTAACTTTTAAGTGAAAACAAGACAAAAAATTTGAAAAATAACTTTCCCTTGCTTGACCGTACCAGAGCTGGCAACAAAGCTCTCAACCTTCGCACTTATATCGGGCCAACCAGCATGCTTTGCCTCTAGTCGAGAGACTAATAATGAGAGAACCTGTTTTTAATTGAGTCGTGGAATGAGAGAATCTATTCTTGAAAAATTTCAGACTCACCACTGGATATAGCACAGATTTTTTTCGTACTCTTTTTATTACGATGCTCAAGACTCCAGCATGACGCAAGAAAATAAACGCGGTACGCTTTTGCAAATGTTTATTTCCGCTCGCATGTCGCCATTTCAGCAATAAACCAAATGATAAAGCTTTGCTGTTTCATCACGCTCAGTCTCTGTCGTACTGCTTCGTCATCACCACCGACAACAGTAAACCTCGGTTAATCCGGATCTTCGCCAAAACCGGATGAAACTGGTGGTACGAATGATTTTTAACGTTTTTCTTTACAAAAATGTTCGGTTTACCCGGATTTTTTAATCCGGATCTTCGCCAATGCCGGATAAAATCTGCTCTTTTCACATCTCGTAATCCGGATTTTTGTCTCTAGGAAAGATTCTGCAGCGTTCAGATGCAACACAGGTGTGCTCACGATCACCAACGAGCGTTTAGGATTATGATAGCAACGGCCGCAACTGCGAGTATAACATTCGACTAATCGTGGAGACGATTATTGCGTCACACACTGGCATGGCACATCATGAACATAACGCTCAAGGCACGCCGCTTCACCACGGTTTCAGTCTATTGGTCAGTGTGAAGTGTAGCGTGCCTAAATGTACTCGGTAAGATGTCTGGAGGACATTACCTTCCAAACAGAGTGACTGCTTAAGGACCAGTCGCAGAAATCTCTGCGTCCAAAATCCTAGGTTTCTTCGCAGCCCAGTAATGTGAAATTATGAACTTAAGATTGCTCATAACTAACTGGAAATGGTGTTTACTAGTCTGATGTAACATTACAAATGCATCTATAAATACGCTTTGCTTCTGCGGAAGTCTGCTGTTGGGTTGTGAATGTGTTCAATTTAAGTGATTTTCACCGATATCTCAGTACTTGGATGACGTCAGGCTAGAAACAACCATCTTCGGTTAATCCGGATCTTCGCCTAAAATCGTCGGTCAAACCGAATCCTGATTAACCGTGGTTAACTGTATTTCCATCATCTCCCCAAGAACGACCAACCAACCAGGTTATCCTCCCCATCCTCGTAATCTTCCTTGCTCCGCTGCGATTATCCTGTGACGTCGCTGTCCGATGATTGCGAGGGGGTAATGCCGTCATTTCCTCCTGAACTTTCCTTGCACGAACACGCGCGGCACCCTGACGTCCTGCTTCCGGTTAACGGTCTCGCGCATGACGTAATCGCAGGTGACGACATCGAAGCCGACGTCGGTCGCGAGTTCGTTCAAGATCTCTGTGACGACATCAAACAGAAACCAGGTTTAAAATTATGGCGTCATCACTTGGATGGTGGCGAAGCGTATGTTGCTGCTGTAGAGCAGCGCTTCCCAAACTGTCGTCTCGCGGGCCCTCGAGTTGTTTCCGAACACCGGAACGTGCAGGCACGTGTCTGCTATACTCACTAGCTGCTTTTTTTCGGTCAGACTCGTTTTTTTCGGTCAAATCGGTCATAGACCGAAACGTTTTTGAAACGAACGAAAAGAATTAAGTCATTTCGGTCAGAATGTTTCAAAATCTAGACCAAAAAACACTTATGTGGCGAGTTTTAATGCAACTGTGAGACAAATGACCGAATTGTTTCTCACCGAAAAAAGCAGCTCACTAGTCACTAATAATACGCAATAGACGCAGTGCACGTACCCCCATTTTGAGAACCACTGCTTTTTGAGGGGCGATAAGATGACGAAAGCATGCCGCGACCGTCATGCATGAATGGGTGAGCGGGTTTGAGAGTTTGCAAAGCTTTAACAAGTTTTGGCAACCCACTCCACAACTACTATTACATGTCGATCTTCGGCCGCTACAAACTGCACTGGTACGGGCCAGAGCGGCGGGGTACATGTTCCAACGACAACAACTCTAAGCCAGCCTTTAGACCAGGGGGGTGCACAACTGAAATGGGGCCCAAGGTTTTCCTTAAAATCTAATTGCAGGCCACACCATGTCAAAGGAGCTGCTCGCAGTGTGAAAGCGAACTTCTTTATTGCACATAGCAATGAACTACCATTTAAATTTCCAAAAACATGCGTGTGAAATTAGTCCGCGGACAAACAGCTGCCTTAAACAGGTTTTCGTTGGACCCAAGTTGAAATAAGCATTGCTGCATCTAAATGTCCATCTGTCAACCGAGTTCGCAGTCTAGAGTTGTTTATTTTCATGATTGAAAACAACGCGAAGGCTTGTTCACAACAGTACGTCCTTGCAAATTGACAAACCCAGATTTTTGCGTTATTCAACAACACTGAATACTTCTCTTGTTCGAGCCGAGAGTAAAAGTCAAGTAATTAATTATCGTGGAAAGCGTCGCGCAAAGCTTCGTTTGACACCAAGTCTAGAAGTTCTAGCTGAGTATCAAGGTCATTATTAAGCCTCCAACGCCGTTGCAAAACGTTCTGTTTTGTATGTTTTTATCAACTGCGTAGCGCAGTAAGTGTGTGTTTGTACTATGGGCTTCATGTCTGCTGGCAGAGATACATTCATTCATTAACATTTTCTGCATTCACACTGAATGGCCCTTGAAACAAATTCATTCGCGTCTCACGGCCGTTAAGATATTGTAAGCATTTTGAGAAGTTTTCACGAAGGGCCTCACACGTTTTTGCGTATATCTGAAAGTACCAAGTCTGTCTGTGTTATATTTAGAAATGACGAAAATGCTTTTAAACTACATCATGCTGACAGTTTCTGCGGAAAGAGTTCCAGTTTACCTTGAAAAGCACTGACTACTTTTCAACAGCAAAACGCTTCCGTGCCATTTTCAAACCTCTGAGGGGCCACATTTGGCCCGCGGGCCCTGTGCCGTGCACCCCTGCTTTAGAGACTGCTCAGCGAGAAGGGACTCACGCACAGTTGAGTGATTTGCAAATCAAGGTCGGACTCATGAGAGTATTCGTTCTCACACGAGCCATGCCGCCACCTGTCGTGAAGAAATAAGACCTGGTTCCGTCTTGCCGCGCGTAGAAGTTATCCGCGATCTTGCAACCGCGACCGAAGCGCAACATCGCCCAATCGAACATCCCGTAGTCGCGGATGAGGAGGCAGCCGCCGGGTTTGAGAACCTGTCGTATGATTGGCCGGTTTGCATAAAAACACATTTTGAAAAAAAAACAAAAACTAACATTTACGTTTTATAATTACCCCAGCGCCGTTCCACTCCTTAACTAACATTAATGTAGGAAGTTGTTCAGTGAATTCCATAAACGACACGCATTTCGTTAAGTTTTGCGACTTTCACTGTGACCTTCCCAACCCTGGACCTCGCATCAAAACAGGATTTCCGCAGATTATGTTTTCAATATTTTTGCAGCGTTTCTCAATTAATTCTATTTCATCCTAACGTTGAAATGCTACCATGGGCGTCGGAAGGATTTTTTCCAGGGGGGGCGCAATGGCGGATTTTTCTACGGGGGGGAGAGGCAAAAGTGATGCAATTTCATTTTTCCTTCCCGAAACTGAGAAAGCGACTTTTTTTGCTAAAAATATGATAGAAAATGTTAAATTTCAAAATCCAGGGGGGCAATGCCCCCCTGCTCCAACTTCCGACGCCCACGATGCTACCTTTTCCGCTTTGCAACTAAAACAAGCTCAGCCGACCAGAAAAGCGACTTTCCTAAAGCGCTGCCTCACTTGCGCAAGCTCAGTGTCACCTTCGCAATGTTGCTCATCACTGCTCGAAACTTCTCGGGGTGAACGGCCGACAAGACGAATATAAGCGTTGCTATGTCGACGCAGCTTGGCGGGATGACGTCACTGAGCGATTGCGTAGTCAGGTCGCATTGAAAAGCGTTGCACTTTGATTCGCAATACGAGGCGTTGTCCTGCAGGGAAAAACAAGAATTAAGAGGTTATCTTTACGCTTCCTGGCAAAAATTAAGAGGTTCTCTTTACACCAACGGCAAGAGGCACTACTCTGTTGATCATCTAGCAGCTCTTTCTCACGTATGAGCAACACCACGAGTTGAAACTGGACAGTAACAAATTTAATTCAACTGCTGAGGGGCATCGACTCGAAAACCTTCCGGTTCCTTCAATGTCCTGGCGTCCTTGCACTAATTTGTGTTTTCCTTGCTGAATATTAATGATCCGCCAAATAAATTCAACTCAACTCTACACTAAATGACAGGAATTAGAGGTTCTCTTTACACTCCGGATGTCTAACTGACTCATTTTTACATTGCATTTCTAAGTTATGGATCCTAACTCGTGCCATGTTGAAATGGCACAATTTCTTTTGAAACTTTTATTGAAACAGAGAACTCTTGCTGTGCACCACTATTTCCATTGATTGCTAGTTGCTACAAAACTGTTGACAGCCAAATTTCATTCACGTTACGTTAAGGACTCGGAGTCGGAAGTTGTGGAAAGGTCGGAGTTGGAGTCGGACATTTGACGTCGGACTCCGCAACCCTGGTAGACCCATACTCGAAGTTACGAACGTACCTGCACCACCAAAGTGGACGCGCTGAAAATCACAACTGTGGTTAAACTTAAACCATGTCTAAGCAGCAGCACGCACCTTTACGAACTGAACTGCTCTTGGCGAAAAATCGCAAGCATAAACAAACAAGTTGTCCGTTTCATTTAGCAAAGGAAATATAGCATTGCCCACTCCGCATCCAGCCTCCAGCAGCACGGCTTTTTCCAACTGCAAGCAAACAGTAATCATTGGTGTATGCAGTGCAAAGGGTACCGTTAACTTTCTTTGCAGGTGTAATATTTTTCAGTAATCTTTCATCTCAACTACGTTTTTCCTTTTCCAGATGTAAACATGTCTCTTTAAGGCCACACGGATTTGTAGTTGACCGTCTCCGTCGGGGAATGGGTGGGCTTTTTGTCAGTCAGGGTTGTTGTCATGGTCTCGAGACCGTTTGGTGGGCCATTGTTAGTCTCAGTTCGTTTGCTTTCTACCACATGCGGTGTTTTTCGGCGCAGAAGGGCATTGCTTTTGGTTTTCCGGCCATATTTAGAAAACCTTTGAGGGGTTTTCGCGGGTCACGATTTGCGCTGCCCTGACCAGCACACGTTCGAAAGCTCAGATGCGTGCTCCAGTAATTTTGCGAAATTCGGGAGAGCCTTTGACAAGGTTGAACACCGAAATGGAAAAGACCGCCAAAGAATGGTCACCTGCATGCAAGGAGAGATTACAAGACTGGCTGATAAACTCCACTGCTAACCGACGTAATAAACGGGCGAAAAACCTTCACGATTTACTTCAGGCTTCTGTGCGACGCAAACTCTTCAGTTACCGACACAGTTTTTCAGGTAAAAGTCAGAAAAGCATGCACAGGTTTTTTAAGGTGTTTTAGGGACGCGATTTGGGTCCCTAGAATTGAAAATCGGATCCCAGAACCAGAGAAAATTATCAAGGAAAATACCTGAACTGATACTGCAATCGATATTATGAATTGGTAATAATGGATGCTTTGTTACGCATAATAGAAACGACGCATTGTATGCGTCTATTAATCTGTGTGGTCGATAATGTGCTATTCCTCCAGTGGTCGCGGGGTGGCAGAAAATTTCCAGTCCATATAGGTCCATACCAGATACCCAACATTTTCCTTAAAATAAACCTGCATACATGTTTCAATGTATTGTTCGTTCCTCGGAGTGTGAGGTGTATGCCTAAGTACTACATCAACTTTTTGTTACTTGTAGCATTAACGAAATTACGAAACAAGAAAAACCAACAAACTTCCTGAAAAATGTCAACAATTTTTATCCTTAAAAAGTTATTTTTACTTTGCACTGAGTGAAATGAGATTTAATTGTTCCAGTAACCACTTACAAGTGCACAACCGCAATCAAATTTTATTCATATGCGGCATCTTGTGACTCTAAAAATTTAGATAATAATTTGACAGGGCAACAATGCTTGTAGCAGTGTTATCTTCAATATTTACAGTATGTGGAAAAGATGACAAAGAAGTCCTTGCCATTTTATTGCTGGTACTTGCTATGGTTGCAACCAAAACAAAAACCAGTTTTAAGCAATACCTCGATAGTCGTGGCATATGAAACAGATTTCCACAAATATTTAATGGCTGTTAATACCGTAGCGATGATGGTAGTAGCAATCTTTCAAATAAATACTCCATTATTAGCAATAACAGTCACTAAAGATGGAATGGAGACCATATTTTGATCAGTTTTTGCACACATATAATCAGTTGTTGAGAAAGTATTTGCCAGAATTACAAATTAAAAAAACAAAACAACCAGATACTCAAATGATACCGCTTGTGAAGCTTCCTTTATTTCTTCAAACTCTCTCAATGTCCAATGTCTATCTTTAAAGAAATGTGTACTGTTTCTTTTGTAAAACAAATCCCACATCTTTTGAGCATTTGCTTCAAACTTGTTGCTGCGAAACTCACTCACGAGCTTCTGGTTCTGTTAAACACACACAACAAAAGCATAATTTAACAAATATTTCTGCAGTTTCACAAACCATTGGCAACAGCAAAAAATAATTAATGTTTCTTTTGGCCCCCAACAAACACCATATACCATGCAAAGAATATTAAAAAATTTATAGTTTTCAAAATAAGCAAAAATGGCACAACTAAACATGAAACAAAAAACTGGCATTTTTATACGCAAACATTAAAAACACCATGCTTCACTCAAGGAGGTGTGTCAGCAATTGCAGTAATTCAGTTTCATGCCAATGTAAATATTGCAGGTACTTATATGAAGCAATCAGCTGCACAGCAATTTGCAGGCAAATGATAAATATTTTCAAGAAATGTTGAAAAGACATAGAAAAAGCTTCAAAATAGCAGAATTTATCATACACAATATGGGATTAGTTGAACATGTCAATTTCTACTTTAAACCAGAAATACAATGATATCACCAGCTAAAAACACTTCCTCTGTAACAATTTCATTTTCATTGCTTTTCTGATCTGTCCAGTAACAAATCTTATCACCTATTACAGGTAGTAGCAGTAAGTGCCTCTTTGGCAAGTTCTTTACAAAAATATAATCTCTTCTGCAGCTCAAGATAAATTAACTACTCATCATAACATCTTCAGATAGCAAGAAAATATAATATTCTTCTTCAGGAACAACAAGATACCAATCTAATTAGGGACAGATTTTCATCAACATCTTAGGTGGAACGCCTATCAACAAGCGACTTACAATATGACTTGAAGGCAACTGCAGTAATGTTGACTAAATGTAGTTGGCTCAGTTTTGAACTTTATGGGCGCTGCATCAAAAACAACTCAATACAGTGTACAACACGAAACGCATTAATCCAAATAAACAATGCAGTGCCAGGAATTGATTAGCTTTGACTGAGTGTTGCTTTGATGATGGTACTGCTCTTCTACAGTACACATGATTACAAGAAACTGTTCAAGTGAATGAGTTGACAAACAGTACTTGACAAGCACAGATTCACAAAACTGGTTGAAGTTGCTAGGGTTTAAAAGACTCTTGTTGTCCATATAAAACCGATAATGATAATTCCAATTACAGTGGTTCTCAACAATTTTTGTGTATTTCTCTCCAATAGTCCTCAGACATTTCCTCCCCATCATAAATCACAAAAAATGATAAGTGCTGAGATAAGCATAGCGAAAACAATGAGTTTTATTGCAAAATAATATATAAGTTTATCAAATACTGCAAATCAATGACACAAGATTGTTTCTGACACTGTGTGACTTAGCATTTGGGTCATTCCATGTCAGTTGAACCAAAAAAATTGCAAAATTTAACCCACCCCCTTGGATTTTGATGAAACTTAGCAAGATTAAAGAGCTTTTCATCCCGGTCACAAAAAAATAAATATTATTTAAATCAGTGGTTCTTAACCTTTATACGCACTCGTACCCCCTGACCTTTCATAAAATTTTCTCGTACCCCTTGTCTGCAATCAAGAGTAATTGATAGTAACACAATTTCATCGCAACGAATATAACGATACG
>Ga0210059_1005887_pt1 | contig 19703 bp, 10 predicted proteins | sample Ectturendosymbi2_FD_188042 | JGI IMG/M metagenome (GOLD analysis project Ga0210059, IMG submission 188042) | Ecteinascidia turbinata endosymbiont from Florida, USA - Sample 2 (SPAdes) (version 2) | ecosystem: Host-associated > Tunicates > Ascidians > Unclassified | place: Key West, Florida... | reverse complement strand
TCAAACAAACTATAGATTACATTTGGTGAGCTAATGTTTCACCAAACTTTCTTTTGACAATTGAGCAACTTGAAAGGCTGACCTTACCTAAAATATGAAATTTTACTAATGATTTGCTGTGAGTTTCAGTAAAAAACGGTGAATCGAAATTGTTAAACTTTTCTCCGCTCTTTTCTATCCATTTCGAAAAATTTTATCAAGTCTGTAATAAACATTGTGCAATTTTTGCATCCCGTAATGAGAAAGTCACATGAAACCGATACTTCCACCAATTATAAAGGTATTTTGTTTTCTTAATCTACAATTTTCTAGGAAAGCTACAATATAAACTGAAAAACCATAACAAGGATTTGAATTTTTTGTTTCCATGTTTTTGAGTAAAAGCGATTATAAAGCAAAAGTGTTTCAAAATGTGTGAATGTACTCATATGCTCATTGCCCTTGAAAAGGTGAAATGCAATCAAGTCAGTGAATCCTCTGTTTAGTTTTTAAGTAGACATAATCTACATAAAGGTCAGATAAATTTGATTACTGCAAAATAAAGCACATCGTCGATAACTCTAGTTTACTCACAAACCGTCGGAAGCTTTGCAAAAATTGTGGAACTAAACGTATATGCAAACAGGTGCGGTATTTCAATGCAAAGGCTGAGTTTTTAAAGGATCAAAAGTGAAAAAAAATTGCAATCAGATATTGAAACGCCATGAAGAATTGCACTCGATGAAAACAAGAAAAGACGAGAAACATGAGAGGGAAGGCTGTTAAACAGCCAAAGAAATAAGGAAACTGCTTCCTGAAACTTTTTACAAATAGACGAACAATGCCCTACTCATATCAAATTGTTTTGGATAGCGTTCAAGGAATTTTTTGAATGATACTTCACTTTCCAATTCTATTGATAAGTCAACTGCATTCCACAGAGCTCAATGAATAATCTATTGTGATGTGAACTTTTTATGAGATACATAGCCAAAAGATATAAACTTTTGAAGACGTCAAATTGTATGCATAAATAATTATTGAGTTTTCTGTAATAACCAAAAGATAGATAACTTTTGATAACTTCACATCGTATGCACAAATAATTATTCAGTTTTATGTAAAAAGACAAATTCAGGTTTTATTTTTCATCCGCAATTCATTACCAGATCTTTCTACATAATAGCTTAATTTAATCTGTAAAGCCAATTGTTTTCCTGTTTCGATGTTGGAAATCTGCCCAAGTACAGATGGATATGTTTCAAAGAAGCGTCTTGAATTTTTAAAGCTCTCATTTAGTTTTTGTTGTGTGGCTTACTACAGCTAGACATTCCTTCAAAAAACTTTGCTTGCCAAACCTTTTGAGTTGGAAATTACTTTTACAGTCTCCATCAAAGCGTTTTGAACTTCCTCTTCTGTGACCAATTCACCCAACAACCTGGGTGCAAAAAAGTTTGATTTAATTCATTGTTTCTTTGAAAACAGCTTTGTATTTTGAAATCAAAAAGGTTTGAATCAACAAACATTTTTCTATGAAAAGTGAAACAAACATAATTTTGAAAAGGATTTATCAGTTTAAGGGTGGAGCAAAATTTGAAGCAAAAATCTAATTCCACGTTTTATGGTCGGTATTAAAAATATAACATCTATGATCACACAAACAAAAATATCAGTAAATGAACTTAAGATTCTGCTGGCACATAAATAGTAATTTCAGTCTATTAAAAATAGGATGAAGCTAAATTTTTTACCAAAAATATAAATGTTTAAGGTTTCCTACTTGGAATACAGGGCGTATCCGAACAAGACATTTCTGGGAGAACCAGTTAATATCGCACGGTTCATTGATTCTTGGAGTGGATTCGGCGATGATTCCATGAAGAGGAAAAGGGGCTTTGTGGATTTCCATTCCTTTTAAAACATATTATCTAACTTTATTAGGCCATAAATTGTGATATGAATGGGTGCTGCTAGGCGATGTTGGTGCTTAGTCGAATTTCAGCACAATAACAATAACACACCCAAGTAGGGAAAATCTCCGAATGAAATCGAATTTTTCATCATGCAGGCATCACGTATGAAAAATCAGCAATATTATTGTTAACAAGGGATGTTAACAATAATATTGCTGATTGAAAAATATCACCCTGGATAGCTCTAAAGCTTCCCAAAACAATTGAACCGTTAGAAACATATTGCAACTTTTTCGTCACTGACGTAGCTCTCATCAGATAAATTTTACTAAGGTGGTGGTCAGTATGGATCTTTGTGGTCAAATTCCTGCGAAGAGAGCATGATCACCTCGAAAAAATTTCAAGGAAAGCCTGGCGAGGGTTAGGGTCACTGAGTTGCCCTGTCATCAGTGTGCCACATTTCGCATCACACAGATGACCCCAAGGAATGGCGTGGCTGATACGTAGGTTCTATGTTCAGCTGCAGGGGCTGTCTGAGTGGAGTAATATTCCTACCTGCCTATCGGTTCCCCATACCTAGATTGATTGCCGTGCATGGCTTAAGAACTCAGCCTACCCTTTTAAACAGAACATTTGGCAAAATATGTGGAGCCCTGTCAGACCTCATTACTCAGGGCCAGAGTGGACCTGAGAAAATGATGTAAGCAAGGTATTCCAGATTCCCAAAAACTACAGATCTCCCAAACTGACCCACCCACGGTTACAATTTGGCGTCATGTTCACAACTTAGCGCTGTACAAGTGGGTGACTAAATAGTGACATATATAGGCTAAACTGTTATTCGTCATCATTTTTAGTCTAAATGTTTGTACGGTAAGTACCTCGATACGAGTTCAACCTCATAATTTACGGCACATAGTTGTAGTCTATGTCTGAGTATTGCAAGCGTTGAATTTCACCAAAGGTAGTTTTACGTTGGAAATATTCCTGATTTCTTGACCTTCATGTTATTGCTCAACCAACAGCATTGGAAATAACTTGTACTTCACTCGTACCTAATTTATACGTCATGAATTGTTACAAAACATTCATTGAAACATGACAAGAGTATCGGATTTAAAAACAAACTGCCAATAGCTTAGAGTGAGCTTGATAGGCAACCTCAACAAAATCACGAAACGCATTTGAAAAGTTCAGCTGATATCTGTAATATTGAGCGTAAAACTAAATTACTCATACAATGTTCGAGAATCTATACCCTGAATTTTATTGCAGATATCAAGAATTGGTTGAAGAAAAGTCTGTCTTCATTTAGCTTTGTTCGTTATTACTGTTCATGTGGCAGTGTACTATGTACTTGAAAGCGATAAACAAAAGCTCCTTTATCCACCAGAAAGGGCGGTAAAGTTAAACAAAGCTTCATACATACCTCCACGCCCTTTGAGTGTAGACCTTCTTTTATCATACCTAAGTCATGTTGTATTGAAATCAAAACCTATTTTTCCTACAGTCACTGAACAGTCAAGTATATTCGATTGTTATGAAAACTAATACGTGTTTCCAAAAGATCATCCAAGCTTTAAAAATTGCAGCATTATATTCCCATGGTTTGGGAAACAATTCTGAGGCTCCATACAAGTTATTCCTACCAGACCTTCCCACTAAAAACAACTACATTCCAGAGCCAAAAAACTCGTCCGTCTAATAAGATGCCCTACACACCAGTGTGAGTGAAGAAAAACAAAGAATGTCACTTTTCTCTTGTCTTAGATCTACAGCACCTTGTTGACGCTACTCTGACATTTAGAGTCAAAACAGAATCATTCTAAAAATTCATTGATGTACCAAAACTCAGTTACCGGTACATTTTGATTTCAAAAAGTATTTACGTGAATACAAAAGGTATTCGAAATTTGCATTTACCTGTTCGTTCTCAACCACAAAGAAAACCTCGCAAACAGATGGATCGCTCCTAGCGTGGTACACTTGAAAGACTTTGTATCGGACTACATAGCTTCCAACAGAAATTGTTCCGTTATACCGCACAATGTATCCTGCTCCATCAGATCCATAATTAGAAGAAACCTGTAACAAATTTTATCATCGATTAGCTTTCTCTTTTTCATAAAACAATTCACCAACTGCAGTGGTAATGTTTAACTACTACGAAAGCTGCAAAAAAGAAGTCAGTAGAATTTAAATCATCTTAAATTTTCGTGGTTGATAACTTTGATTGTTATTTTCATTCATTTATTATTATTTGGTAAAATATGCAAGCTTTGCACATGTAATTAACTAACTGCACACGAACTATCAGCTGTTTTTACCTCTATACTATATTTCGAGTTTACACCGTTCTCTATCCCCCAGAGTGCAGTAAATGGGTAAATTTTCTTCGAATAAAACTCTGAAGTGGACGATCTACAAGAAAAAATCGACAAAGGTTATAAAATTTTATTACAAAAATAAACCTAAGCAAGCCTGCAAGACTTAATTGAATTGATCATGCCAGTGGAAAAAAGAGATCGCACCATCGGCGTTGACTGAAAGCTTTTGACGTATCTTGTGAAGAAAAACTCTATGGTGCATTCGTTTTTTGATACATCCTCTGAGATCTTAGGCAGTATCTGCGTGATGCAAGCTGATGGTAAAGTTGCAGTGTATTGTATTCGGCCGCACAAATTTATTATCCCTAAGAACAAAAATTTTTATTGGAAAGTCGGTATCAAAGCACATGAATAAAATACGTCTAAGCCTTAAGCCTTGACTCTAAGGCAAGTGACAACCTTCAACTAACGAGCAGAGGTGTGTTTAAGGTGAGGCGAGCGAGACACTTGACTCGCCCCCCCTCAAGGTGTTTCACGTGTAAATGTTTCTCATTTTTGGTGAAAAATTTATTGTACACTCATGTAATATACTCCGACGTTGATCATATGTAAGAAGTCTGCTTTCAAATGGGCCACCAAAAGCCACTGCAATGCGTAAGTACTCTGCTTTTGAAGGAGCCCCAACCGCAACTGTACTGTGTAAGCAGGGACATAACGAGGGGGGCAAGGAGGGAATAATTCCCTAGAGGCCGAGTCACTATGGGGGCGTCGAATCACTGCTGGGAGAGCCGAATGACTGCGGAGAGCGCCGAAAAGTCCCAACAATCTCAAAAGTATTTTCTTCAATGTAGTGCATTTGCTTCCGAAAGACCTCAGGTTTGAACATGGGTCGCAAAACTTGCTACTTGCCCCGGGCGCCATCTAACCTCGTTACGCCCTTGTGTGTAAGTACTCTGCTTTCAAAGGGGCCCCCAACAGCCACTGTAATGTGTAAGTACTCTGATTTCAAAGTGACTCCCAACAGCAATTCTATTGTGTAAGTGCTCTGCTCTCAAAGCTGAATCCAACAGCAGCTGTAAAACTAGAGAAGCGTAGGGCGATGCCAGCTTTCTATCCCTTAAATTCTATGCGTTGCTAACTTTGTCTTCCCAGCTTTCAATGTTTTCAGAGAAGTGTACATCATGAATATCTTTTTTTTCTATAATGTCAGACATGCCGTAGTCTCAGGAACATATCCTTGGTGGCCCGCGTATCCCCTTCCTAGGTTTGATCAGAAGGTCTTATCGCGTTTGGCTGAGTATGATAGTATGATGACGTCATCAAATGGCCTCCCCTCTTCAGCCTTTCCTCGGGACCCCCCAACCATAAGTAATTTTCAAAGCAAATAAGACGAGACATTTAAAAAAATCTTTACAAACATGGTCTCAAGAAACTTATTGTGCAGTACAAGCACGGTGTAATCCAAAGATTTGGTTATCAATTGTGGTGTGTATATCTGAGGAACCGCGAACATAAGTTGTATGAAAGTAGACTTTATGTTTAGTGGGCTATTTTATTTTCATTTTTTCAAATACCACCCAACGTCTTAGGGGTGTATTGTGTTCTGCGGGATTTGACTTGAACAACGACCATCTACATTCCACCAGTGAAGGTGAGCCGATAATAAAATCCACAAAAACAGATTTTTTCAGTACGAGTAACAGAGAATATTATGAGATTCATTTGGCATAAAACTTACTTATAAAATCTTTCATACTCTATGTCAGTGGAATGTCCATTTGTTCGTATGGTGATCTGTCACAAATAAACGCACATAAAATTAAAACGAATTGTACTCATTTCACACGCGACGCTTTTCGCCAACGCAGACATTGTTTCCACTCTTAGCTCTCTACCAGCAAATTTAAACCATATTGAGAACTAAGAAGACGTCTTTGTCATTTTTATCTGGTTCTTTTCATAAGCAGGTAAAAAGCAAATAAAACAAGTTGGCGTTTAAGACCAAGATATTTGTTTGTGTATAATTGCAATCATACAGCAGTTGAAACATGTCAGTATATTTTTGAAATTCTTTATACTAGTGCTAGTGGACGACCCGCATGCATATGCTTGACTTTAGTGCAACTTCAGGAAAATTTATTGATCTTGTTTCGACATCTTTTTTCTATAACTTGAAACACTATAAAGTAATTTGCGCAAGTTTAGCAGATTACTCTTGCACACAACTTTTAAAGAGTCCTTGAAGACATCTAGTTAAATCTTCAAACACGCTATATTTCTCCCACTGAGATGTAGGACATTTAATCAGTATCTGGCCAAGATGCAAACATTTCTAACAAAAGGATCAATCCCAGTTATATTACATTAAAATTACCTTATTTCCTTTGTCGTACATATCAAATCCGCCATCATTTATTCTCGTGGGATCGCTGCCATCATATGCATAAGTATGAAACCCTGGTATGTGGCGAAGTATACGCTGGGAACCGGTTGATAATTGATCAAGCGCCTTGGTGACGTTAAAAAAAAGCTCTGGAAATAAATAGGAATTTAATGTTTATTGTCATTCATGAAACCTAAGTATATACCTTGAATCAAAAACAAAAAAAGCTTTTCTCGTTGCTTACTTATAGCAGAGGATAACAACAGCTGTAGACATATCATCTAATGGCAGTTAAAATTGCAAAAAAATAAAAACATTTCACCTTAGGCAAAACAATTGATAACAAGAATAAGATTTCAAAATTAAGCAAAAAGGAACATACTACGGTTTTCAAATGAGGTTTGATTGTATTTTAACAAATACGCTCAAAGTTCTAGCTGCATAAACGGCAAACATTCTTCCACATTTTCTGCAAAAGTCGATTAACATACTTTGTTTCTTTCGTTCTGCAGAAAAAAAGCTAACTACATGTATGAAACCGTGAACATAAGATCGTACGTGAATCTGTTGAATTCGAAAATCGTGAGTACAACCAATTATTGAAATGCAGAACAAGTTTTATTGACTTGTCACACCATGCACAAAAAGCCACAACGTATTTTTACACAGGTCAAAAAGAAGCAAAAATATGCCTTGATTTTATTGAGATAAGCGATTTTGAAACTCATGAAAAATCTGAAAAAAGAACGAAATTAAAAGTAAACTCCAATTAAGCCACCCTCATTTCAGAATAAAAAAAACATTAGGCAACAATTACTACCAGGTGAATTCTAGTGATAAGTATAGTCCATCTAATTAAGCTTGTAGACTATCTATTTTGTTTTTGTAATATCTTCAGAACATAATAAACTAAAACTTGGGCACTTTCATGAAAACTAGGTGTTTGGCCTAAACAGGGTACTTTTTAGAAGCGTTAATTCAGCCTGGATAGCACGTCTATTAAGACCGTGGACTAACTTCCCATCCAAAACGCTGGTGATCTCTGTAATCGTGCTTTGATCCTTGAAAAAACTGAAACTTTCAATTTCGTTACGTATGAATTATTTCTTAGAAAAACGAAGCTTTATGCTGCATTCAGTCATTCATTCATTTCCATGCCCGCTTTTCCTGTAGGGACGGTTGCGGGGGCAGAGGACGAAATACCTCATGGCCAACAGCAATTTTAGATAGTTATGCTGGATCCACACCAAGACGGTACCACGCAAGGACGAAGATGTAATCACTCCACCTGGTCCTTGGAAAACATTTGGGCCGCTTTCCCGTGGGTTTAGCCAGAAGAACTTGCCTCGCCACTTTTCGTGAGGCATTCTGGACATATGGCCGAACTAACGAAGCTGGCATCTCTCGATTCGGAGGAGAAGTGGTTCGACATTCAGGGCTCTGCGAATTTCACAGCTGCGCACTTTGTCTTGAAGCGTCACACCGTGGACTCTTCGCAAAAATCCTTCTTGTGCCGCTTGCACTTGAGATAATATTTTTTCAGTCATAACCCAAAATTCATGACCATAGGTAAGGATCGGAACAAAAACCGATTTAAAACTTTCAGCTTTGCGGTGTTTGAAAGCTCCCGTCTATTGACTGCAGAGCGATAAAGCTCACGCAGAATTGCGTTAGCTTTACCAATCCGTGTATCAACCTCTGCTCCGCCTTCCGTCACTCGTAAATACCAATCCAAGATACTTGAACGTCTCCACTTGTTGCAGTCTATTGCCGCTCACTTGCAGCATACACTGCCTTGGGTTTCTAGAGAGACATAAAACCTCGCTCTTTTTGGTGCTAATTTTCATTCAGGCTCGGTCGTATGAAGCAGAAAATCGATCGAGTGCATGCTGAAGACCCTGTGGAGAAGATGCTTTAGCAGTACCAAATCGTCTATGAAAAGTAAGCGGTTGATACTGCAGCTCCCGCCTGTGACACCCTCCTCGACTCGGTTGTGGCTGTCTATCCAATTCATGTAGACTATGAAAATGAGCGGTGACAGCACACACCCGAGTCGAAGTCCAACACCAATGGTAAACGGTTGTTATTTAACTCTGCCGACACGGACACAAACTTCTGAGAAGTAATACTAGTGACTAGACGGCCAGTAACAAACGGCAGTCAAAGACGTACTCCCGCAAAACTTCCAAAAGCTTTTCAAGATGAGCCCGGTGGTATGCTTTCTCGAAGCTTTATGCTGCATAGTGCTGGAAAATGCTAAAAACTCTCCGGGGTCTGTTGATCTCGTAAGTAACTGTACATATGTCCTAACCATACCGTATAAGCTACACTAAATTGTGCGTTCAAGGTTTGAAAACGTTTTCAGCTAGATCCAAAATTACTCTTCGAACAATGAGACATCTTGCAGGGTTTTGCATTTGTAACTTTGTATTTTATGCTGAATATGAAACGTTGTGTTTTTCTGACAGACGTTGGAATGTTTGAAAAATGGTGGGCTATACGCAGCTTACTAATATTTCAAACTAAATGAGATAACTAGGCAATCAGTCAATAAAATAAATCATCACCATCCCTGAACCACGTTTTGGTTTTTCTAACTACAAATCCCGGTGGCAATCAGTTAATTACGTGGTAACAAAAATGTAAAACCAGTTGACAGCGTTTGATGTCTTGAAGTATTAATTGTCTCAAGCCTAAATGAAACGTTTCTGCAATACAACAAAGATATCAACCTATCTGCTAGCAACAGCCTTTCTGGATCCACGTTTTAGCCATTGCTTTTGGTTAGGTCATAATGACTAGAGTGCGTTTTGATGATTCACAGCCAGCTACTTTTCAAAACAAACTGAAATGGAGAAATAGCAATGTCCCAAGTTTTTCCACAAAAAGCGGTTAGACGTAACTACGATTCTTCAAAGCATCTACAGCACTATAGACAAATACATTTTGTGAGTTCAACGCTGTAATTCCAGCACTTTGCAAGCGGAGTTGCTCACAGGTTAGTTTGCAACAGTGTAGCCAGTACCAGGTTTCCCCACTGCGCAAAAATATAATTGTTCTCGTCTACCAAAGTGTAACTACAAGAGTTTTCACAATTTCACTGTTTGATAATTCCGGCGTGAAGCACACAGCAAGAGCAAGGGTACCTGCTGAATATTAAATTTTGATTCGATGCCCCGTATTTAGAAATCAAGTTAACATCAAACGTTGCGAAATAACACTTCAAATGTGTGCGTCCACCAACTTTAAAACTTCGAAAGATGTAGCCAACCTGTTTCCAACGTTTTTTTTTGTTTTGTTTTTTTGTTTTGTAGAAAAGAAATTTGTTGGTAACTGCTAAATTAAGCATGCCTCTGCGTCACTTTGGCATTTAATTTAATGGTATGTTGCAATAGAGCATGGAGAATCTTTACTGAAGCTGGAAAATGTCGTGACCTATATTGGAATACGTATAAAAAACTTTGTTGACCACCGTTCCAGTGAAATGTTTTTTATAAGTGTCCCGCACGTCTCAAAAAATACGAAACGAAGTTGATATCTTTAATTATGCAGTTAATCATATATTAGCCAGTCAATAACCTTGCTTGTACCTATGACCTTCTTTAGCTTGCCCCGCATGTTATGCCAATGTTGCTCACGGCAAGACTGTTGTTCACAAATAGTTGTTAACATTAAACAGCATTCGTAATATTTTGTCTGTTTACAGAACATTTAAAATTCCATTTGAATAAGACAGGGGATAGTGTGGTATAGTGTTGCAATAGTGTGTGTAAAAACCTAACTTAATACTGTATCAAATAAAATGCAACTTGCTGCTGAATACTGATATATTGATATAGGATATTAAGAAACCAAGCATGATGTCAAGTTCAAAAGAAGGAAAAAAATTCAATCAACTCTGGCAAGGTATCAAACAATTGAAAGAAACAATGATCATTCAGAATGAAAAACTGGACAATCTAACTAATATCACACAAAATCTTGAGAAAAAGCTAAACGGAATACAAAAAAAGATGGTTGAATATGAAAATAAGTTGAATCAGCTTGAAGAAAAAAAAGAACAACTACGCGATGAGATGGTTCAGAAAACAAATCTGCTTGTCTTTCAACTTGACAGACAAGAACAATACATAAGAAGAGAAAATATTCTTATTTATGGAGTAGAAGAAAATAAAAAAGACAACGATGATGGGGAAAAGGTCTTGTTCAAAATAGCAGATGAGCTCGAAATCGATCTCGAAGATAATGAAATACAGAGAGTACATCGACTTGGACAAAAAAGAAAAAACAACGAGAATCCACCCCAATCATTGCAAGATTTGTGTCATAAAAAAAGAAACTAGTTTTTACTAACAAACGGGAACTCAAACATATCGAAGGAAGACAGCACGTCTTCGTTTGTGAAGATCTCATACCTGTACGGTACAAGCCACTGAAGAACATGCAAAAATCCTGTTCTGATACCTTTACCTCTTGCTACACTCGAAATGGCAATATAAAAGCTAAGCTCAAGACATCTGAAAAATGGGTCACCGTCACTTCACCTGATGAACTCTTCAAACACGGAATTGATGTTGATTATAAACAGATGGGCTGTGGAAAAATACTTAACAACTAACTCTACCGCAAAGATATTACCTTCTGTGAATTCTGAAACAAAACGTCCAATGCAAGCGACTATTTATACTTGAATAACAAACTGCCAGAAGCAAAATGCATACGTAAGTGTGTTAAGTTTATATGTTGGAATGCTTTTTCTGTTCTGAATATATGGCTGCTGGCGCTGCAGTGCAAAGTGAGCTTCCCACCTAAACATAGATGAATGGACTGTAAACATTGCAATGCTTAATTGCTTCCTGATTGTGAATGCTTAACAAGGAACAACCGCTCTGACAGCGATCTGCAATTTGCTTTACCAAAGGCACGTTCGAACTCAGGTGCCAAAATGATAAAACATAGTGCAATAGAAATCTGGTCAAAAATTCCTTTAGAAATAAAAAAAAAACGTGTTTGGCACTTTTTTAGGAGGAATATAAGAAATAAGAAATATGCATAACTCCGATAATAGAAATATACTCCGTGACTTATTGATTGGTGTACATAAACCAAGTGGATTGATTTAATTACGTAACGTTGTTACAGTGGAAACTGTCTAATAATGAAGTATCCCCGTTAAATATTACATTGTTTGGTTTTTCACAAAAATTGGTTGCATCAAACCAGTGTATGAAGTAGTGGGATGCTGTAGCCTGGAGAGACAAAATAGCGAGTTTCCGTTCTCAGCATGCATTGACAGCAAGTTCTTTTCCGCAAAGCATGATTGCGCGACTGGTTCTCCACCTGCTTAAATCTCGTGACACCATTGCGGTGCTGCAGCGATCTACAGCTTTTGACGCATTTCCTCTCTAGCACACACGAATATTTTTGAATGTGTAAAAACAGTAAATGTTTAATTTGATAACTCTAAACCATTTTCTTCTGGTGGCTTGGCTTTGCCTGCAATACATTTTACTTCAATTTACTGTATGACCGCATTACCCATATTACATTTTATACCCAGAGCAAAAGACTTTTACTAACTATTATGCACTATTCCCTTTACAAAATAGGCAGTTTCGCCCTTGGGGGGTCTGCAGCCTAGATGACCCCTGGTCCTTCGCAGCCTCCCACTCCCTCATGCATTTTATAAATCGATGTACTTGGAAGTCATCGCAGTACTACATTATAATAAGCATGATGACGTCATTCATGCGTATGTCTCAAAAGCTTGTGTTTCATCAAAGTAAATGTATTTGCGCCATCAAGCGTATACTCTCTACTACCTCCATGTATGTATCCTCATCTTCCTTCATGTATTTGCGTATTCCATGTTACTGCGATGCATGCTTAAATTCAAGGGCCTTGCGTGTGGGAGTGACGACGTTACTCAATACAATACTGTTGCATGAATTTTTGGTTAGCTTTCACCAAAAAATTTTGAAAACATGCATTGATATCAGAAATAGGTTTTGCAGTTAATCTTTACTGATCGCAAACATGGCAGAATGATGCACAACTTCGTGCATTTGATGAGTACAGGCCGCATCAATACTGTTAAACCACACAGCATACGTTTCAAGCTGCCGAAATGGATTACTCGAATGGGAGTCTTACAAGATACCGGTATGTTTGACAATGAACAGGATCATCTTCGCCGACAAAACAATAATTTGCCTCAGGCACAACAAAATGCAAGTAAAACACATGCGAGCCAGTATCAGCAAATGGTTGAAAAATGAAGCTTGTTGGCACAACGTTCGTTAATTTTATGTTTTAAGACCATCTGCATCGGTTAATTGCAGCTTGTATAAAATGTGTGCTAATTTTACGTACCAAGTAAGAAAGTTACAACATAAACGAGCAGTATGCTAAGTTTGCATAACTCTCTAAACACATTACCTTGACCTGTGATGTTATCCGCATGCACTAGGAATACCAGCGTAAGAACCAATAAATGTTTCATCTCAGTTTTACTGGTAATTTTCCTGTAAAATGAAACAAGAACTAAAAAACAGAAATCGCTGAGAAGTCAGAATATTGAAAGGAAAATCCCAACTGAGGGACTACTATAAACTAAAAGTAAAACGACAAGTCTACAGAGTTTAAGAATTTTACTGCAATCCAAAGAAAATTTCAGTCGTCTTTTCTTGTAGGTGTTGTTCACAACGGTTTTACAACTGAGTACTACCTGCATAACTTTCAGTTGATTTTAAAAACTTAAGTTGTTTTTGAAAACTTATGAAAGCAGATTATGGCAGGCCGATTCCTCGAAAACTCAACATCAACTCCACCTGGATGACTTTCTTTAGTTACTTTACAAACTGGCAAAAGAAACAACGTTTGCATATAAAACTCTATTCCTCTTTATTAGAAGGGCTTATTGACTGTATGTTTAGGAAATAAATTGGTAATTTTATTACAAGTGAGTGTTTGTAATATCAAATGTAAAAACACGCGGCAATTTAAGATATTGCTTTAGCGACTCTTTCCAAATTGCGTGAATAGCAGCAACATGCCGAAATACCAGTTTAGCAAAAACTTATTTTAAGGTAAACAATCTTCCCTCCATTTCTTTTCAAAAAAACGCATTTTCAAAACTATAAGCGGGTTCGCATAATAAAATCTGCAAATCATCATCGCCAGCTTGTCACGATTTGAGTATTTTGTTCGTGTGTTTCACTTCTTTCGTTATTAACTGATTGAACATTTCTCTATAATTTTGACTACAGATCAAAAACTTTCTTTATTTTTATTATAGTTCTTTCACTGCAGGAGGAAACAAACTGGCCAAAATCAATATCTCTTCCTATAAACAGAGATTTTTATGTCAAAAAGTAACAAAAACTGGTTGATTTCAGGACTGCAAGTTCGGTTCAAAGTAATATGTTGCGTCTATGTGCCGTGAAATAATGTTAAGTGCTCGATTAGCACCTCAAAGTCAGATTTTCAGTTTTTCAAAGTAAATCCGCAAACAGTTTTTAAAAACAGCTGAAAGCTCAAGTCTTGCTTCAACCTTTATGCTGATTCTAAAGAACAGTTATGCATTAAATGCATGAACTACGGTAGTACCACCTGCTAACGTAACAACTACTCTGTATCTGGTGCCAATCAGCTTGTTTTGCGTTGGATTAGGTCAGTAGAAAAAAAATTTTAATGTTTGAATTGTCGTCGAATTTCCGCAACCTCGTTAACACGCGTTACCAATACTGGCGTTCACTGCATCCTTCCAAGATCAAATAAAACAGCCACTTAGATATTACCTTATTTAATTTGTGCATACTGCGGCAAAGCAAACATATTTTGTCTTTGCAGAACTTTCTCTTATACACCTGTTTGTCGTTTGAAAAGCGAGTTTGTCTGAAACTAATTCAAGTCTATTCCAGCTAATTTTTCTCAATTCCAGATTATACCGTTTCTAGCACAGCCTAATATCTGACCTGCACCTAAGCTTACGTTGAAAATCTTCATCATTGTGTTCTAGGTCCTTCAAATCGCTGATCTACTTCTGGCTTAACTTATCGCACCTTTCTGCAGTTTTGGTTCCTCATTAGAATGGTCAAAACGTGTTCTCTTCATTGGCAGTAATGAAGTGGCATAATGAATTTTGCAAAATTGCACAAAAATTTCTTACTTGAAAAACGTATAATTGTACTTTGCCAGGCGATTAGTTTGTTTTACTTCGTTTCATGCAAGCCCAAATACTGACGAGTTACATTCAAGTATTATTTTATTGAGTCAAACCGGTGCACTTTGCCTCGAGCCTATGATTTCTGGCCGAAAGCGACCTGTCAGCGAGCATATCATCAGACCGCCGCGGACCTTGTGATTCAACTGACCTTTCTTTCACTAAGCGTGGTTTGGTTGCTGGCAAAGACCGGTTCCGCATCAACTTAAATTCGTCGCTCGGTCTCAACAGCGAGAGTGTAACGACTTCGTCGACCTGCTAGAATTTTTCAACGCTTCGTGCACTTTTGATTGAGAGTGTTTTTGCTTGATTAATGATGTCATGATTCTTCCACAAAGTTTGGAGGGGGCTGCCCGGAAGTGTTTGTTTTCAGTAATTGTGTTATTCACTGTAGCATCACGCGTTATGCCACAGCTATCAGGAATTTCCATTGAAGTTTGTGCTGTTGCTCTTTCATTCTGGAAAGTACCTGATATCATGTACCAATGAGAAGACCCTGAAATTTTGATGCTGCCCAAATTGTCCATGCTTCGGGCAGTAAATTTTGAACAATTATTCACTGATTCAGAAACTGCTGCTGGCCCAAGAATTTTTGTAGCTTGTTGAAAATCAGCTGGAATTTTGTTGTAAATTAAAGTGCTATCTTGATAAAGCGATTTTGGTTGCGTTTATCCATTACTGCCTTTAGATCCAAGAGCCCTGAATCAAATTTTCAGCATCTATGATCACACAGGATGTTATTTTCGAAATTTGTTTTAACGTTAGAAGACATAACACTTTATCTGGCGTATCAGCGTGCTAGAGCTTTGCTCTAAAATGGTATTTAAATTAATATTGTATGACCTACTGAATAAATTGTAGATTTGGTCTTGGCTCCTAGATTAAAAGCTATGTACTACTGTTAAATGCCAAGTTTACAAGCCCACATTTCAGTGAGGCAATCAGGCCTCAAACATTTTACAAGGCAACTATCAACTTGAAAATATAATGGATGCGCCTCCATGAAAACGTATTATAAACCCAAATTTTCCACATAAAATGCAAGTTTTTTATGATTAACGAGATTTAAACGTCTAAAATGCAAAGCAACAGTCGCCTTACTCCAACCAGAATACTATCCTAGATTAAAGTGCGAAGTGAATAATATGTAAATAAAATTTCGTTCTTGTTTGGTTGAAAACATATTAGCTGTACTGTTTTTTTTCATAAAACGCACATACCCTGAAAACAAAAATAGTAGCCATTAGCTGCATATAGTTACAACTTGCATACAGTTTTATGACCGTTGGTTTTACTGGGATAACGTTTCAATGTATAACATATTTAAAAGTCATATTTACAGAATCACTCGTTGATTTTATTTGCTTATTGTGAAGAACTTGTTGCTTTTACACGGATGCACAATTCAAGAAAACAAGGCAATTGAAACTTGTCACGAAGTGTTATAATTAAACTAAATCACATGTTGTGAAATGCAAATGCTTTAGTTTTACTTTTGCAATTACTTTTCCTAAGCAGAAAATTCAAGTTTTAGCCTTCAATCCAAATGTTTTGTCGAGAAAGATACATTTGGAACATTATAAAAGATGTTGGTCATGTGGCTAGAATTCAAGACACCCCAATGAGCACATTCTTACACCTACGCAAAATCGTGAAGGTCAAATGTAGCTATCAAGTACTACATTTTAATATCACCGCGATGTCACCAGTAGAGGAACAGGAACAGCATAACGCCTCAAGGCAAAATCCTTTGGGAAATAGTTTAAAGTCTTTTTCTCTTGTTTGCTAGGAAATTATTACATCAAGAAGTATCACAACAATGTTTTCTATATGTCTGATTGAAAATACTTTGGTTTCTCAAAACAATCCGTTTCATGGTTTTTGAAAGAAGACCATAAAATGTTCAAAATTGTCCTGTCTTTTCAATAGCTCAAGCGTTTGACAGAAGCCAGTCAAAATACTAAGTATAAGTTTTAAGTCAGTGCTATATGCACAGAAGTATCGTAATGAAATGTTAACGAGTCAATAATAATGATAATGTTCAGTGGAATTTCATTAACATTTTAAAATCTACAACAATCGCAATCTGCTTTGGTCGTGTCCTACATAACACTTTGGCAGAAGGATTTCTCGTAGTGTTGATTATCTTCAAAATATAAAATATTACTCCAACGATTGCACTCAAAGGCGCACTGTATGCTATTTCCAGTCGTGTGTAACATGCAGTTGGTGCTTGAGATGGAGTTGCACGTCTGCTCTTAACAACTTTAAAATTTTTGCGCAATAAGATACGAGAGCATTGAGGTACAGCTCTCATGAAAGGAACGTTCCCACTAATTATACAAAAATTACTAATACTCAAATCAACGGCTATTGAAAACTTGGGCTAAGTATGCCCATGCTCAAGTTTCACTGCTGTGCTTTCTTCAACAACATTAATTCATTTATTCACACCTGCAAATGAAGTCCATTTTGATACAGCACTTGGTGCTACTCGGGTTAGATAAAGAGGCGCATTCCGGGGGGTTAAAAGTGCGGTCACCCCCCAAACTTTTGGCGGCAATTATTGAGCCGTTTAGCAGAAACTGTCATGCACACGTAAAGCCAGTCATCGAGTAGATTTCACAATTCTCGCTCTAAACAAATGTTTTTATGGCTACGCGTCTGGTTGGATATTCTTGAATTTAGCTAGCTTTAAACTAACTGGGGAAAACATTATAAAATACTTTGGCCAAACCAACAGGAAACCTTTGATTCAACGTTGAAAGAATTCTTTTCTTTATTTTCAAAAAATATGAAGGAACAACTTAACTTCCATGAAGGGGCATTCTGCAAATGGAGCGTGTCGTTCTCTCCTGATTTTGTCAGTGGCAGTGCTAAAGCCTTTGGTATGTTGGTAAACGATGCGCACAAAATTGACATAGCGGAAGAAATCAAATTCTCATCCAACACGCATATGCCACTAAGACCTTGCAAAGATTGAAGAAACGCGGACGTGAGAAATAAAATATGCTTTCCGACAGAAGAAAAAATCATAGATCAAAACAATGTTCGACTGAGACACGTAATCACGGTTGTAGAGTTCTTCGGTCGTCAGGTTTTACCTCTACATGTGAAAGATATAGCGTTCACTTTCTCACTGATGAATCAGATCACAATATGGGGTTTGTGGAGACTGTGCTTAGATGTTGCTGATGAAGCTGCAATTGACTCGTTTAAAAATGCTCCACGCAATGCTTCGTACTTCAACTAGCATACGCAAAACAAGATAATCAGCTTCGATACCAAACAAATTCAAAGTCAAATTGTAAATGATGTCGCAAACGTGAAGTACCTCTTTGTATTAACTGACGAGACATCTGATAATGGTCATGTTCAGCTGCTCAGCTTATCTTTCTTTTTTGTCGAAAACAACGAGGTTCATGAAGAATTTCTGTTTCTTGCCGCTTTCTTCCGTCGCTGGGGAAGCTCTAGCAGATGGCATATCAACAAATTTGTCCCAAATTAGATTTGACTTAAACTTTCTACGGGGTCAAGGATACGATCGTACCAGCAACATGAACGGCGTCTGCAGAGGTGTGCAGGCAAGGGCACGCATGCTGCATCTCTTAACTCGTATAAGTGCTGCTGCAGCCATCCGCATAATTTGGTGGTCTCTGGCGCTTCGCATCTACCTTCGATTGGAGATGCAATTGGTATTGTTGCAAGCAGTTGTTTTTTTATTTCGCGGTCTGCGCAGCGTGCAGCTATTCTGTGAAAGTTCGTCCAAACGGAAACACCAACATCTTGTCGAAAAAGCAAGCTTATACCTCTGTGGGGACGTTGATGGGTGGAACGACACGATTCTGTTGTCACATTTTATTTCTAGACCTTATACCCCCTTAGCAATATCCTGACTGCGCAACTGCGTTTAAATAAGATTAAAGTTTCCCGAAGTGTTAAACTTGCTTGCAGCTTTGAAAATATTGCGTTTTTCTGTATGCTACCTGTTACTAAATCGGTGTCTTCAGTGGGCTGGAACGTTTCGCCGAATGGCCCATCAAAAGTCGCTGATGGCGACTGTTTGTGAAAAGGCACTCTCAATACAACATAAATGAGTTTTCTCAATCACCTTCTGAAACATCAGCAAAAATTACAAACAACAGTTGTGAATTCTCTGCTAGGCGAATGATAATAGAGTGCAGTTATGTACAGATACTCTGTGCAGCAATGGGTGCTATACCCTATTCTAAATAAGTCAACCAGAGTGGTAAACGAAGCAGAGTCACGTATTGATCATATCTATACAAAACTTTATCCAATACAGGCGCGCAAACAAGGGGTGCATTTGGGGCATTTGCCCCCCCCCGAAATTTTTCAAACATAGCATAACAGTTTTGACATTTGCAAAAACTTCCAAAGAATAAAGATGAAATTTTATATTCCAATCATGAAATTTTATGTTCTAATTCTGAAAATTTTCAGAAATGCCTGTGTGTACGATTTGATATTGTTTCTTGCATGTCTTTTGAGAGAGTTTGTACAGAGTCTATGCTATAGACTCTCGAAGCGTCAACAATAAATACTGCATTGTTATCACACCAGTAGACCAAAGTTTGTAGCCAGGAGACCATGTCTGGTGACAGAAACAGCATAGTATGTTCACATTGTGTTAGCTTTGCGTTTTCCTGGGGATACTGTAGGCTACTAAGAGTTTTTGCATTTTATGTTCAGTGCCTAACCATTGCTGGGGTATCACTAAATTTGCAAAAGAAACTCAAATTTCACAAGTTATTAGGTGCTGTTTAGGTAGTCCTGGAAAAAGTAGCGAGGCCCACCCACATCTGCTGGCGGGCCTGGCCCAACCATTCGTAATAAAGTTCAAGTTGCATTACTGC